>OBLT010000295.1_pt1 | contig 35441 bp, 26 predicted proteins | sample 1518721 | NCBI WGS metagenome assembly OBLT01 (sample SAMEA3539307, study PRJEB22396) | soil metagenome | biome: tundra; feature: field; material: soil | place: USA | collected 2010-05 | depth 0.15 m | reverse complement strand
AGCAGAGCTTCCAGGCCATTCTCTCCGCCGTGGGCAGCATGTACGAGGACACGCTGTACATGTCGAACCTGTTCGAGTACCTGGCCATCCCGACCGAACGGGTTCGAACCCAGGCACCGGCTGTGGTGCAGCCCGAGGAGGGCATCCGCTTCGAGGGCGTCGGCTTTCGGTACCCAGGCTCCGAGCATTGGGCCTTGCGCAACGTCGACCTCTTCGTGCCCAAGGGACAAAGCCTGGCTTTGGTGGGCGAGAACGGCGCCGGCAAGACCACCTTCATCAAACTGCTCTCGGGTCTGTATCGCCCGAACGAGGGCCGCGTCCTTCTCGACGGGCGCAACCTCGACGACTGGGACGAGAAGTCCCTGCGCGGCCGCATCGGCGTCATCTTTCAGGACTTCAACCAGTACCAACTTCTGCTGCGCGAGAACATCGCCTTCGGCAGCGTCGAGCACTTGCAGGACGACCTGCGCCTGGCTCGCGCCATTGACCACGGCGGCGCGCGCGAGCTGGTGGCCAGCCTTTCCACCGGTCTCGAAACCCAGCTCGGCCGCTGGTTCAAGGAAGGCGTGGATCTGTCGGGTGGGCAGTGGCAGAAGGTTGCCCTGGCCCGCGCCTTCATGCGCGACGAAGCCGACATCCTGATTCTCGACGAACCCACGGCCGCGCTCGACGCCGAGGCCGAGCACGCGGTCTTCCAGCGCTTTCGCGCCCTCGCCGAAGGCCGAACCACCATCCTCATCTCGCACCGTTTTCCCACCGTGCGCATGGCGGATCGAATCGTCGTGCTCGAAGGCGGTGCCATCATCGAACAAGGCACCCACGCCGAGCTGTTGGCAGCCGGCGCCCGCTACGCCCGCTTGTTCGCTTTGCAGGCGGAGGGGTACCGTTGAGATGGAAACCCTAGGAGGGTTTCCAAACCCTCGGCACCCGCCACCCACCCTGCCACCCCCGCGCTTCGCGCGGCCTCGCGCGATGGTCCGCGCCGAGCAAAGCTCGGCGGCGCCCCACGCGCTGAGAGTAATCTGCTACCTTTCGCCCCGCTATGTCGTCGCAATCCCAGCCCGCGGTTTCTTGGCGCGGGCTCATGCACCTCTTCGTGGTTTATATCGTTTGGAGCAGCACCTATCTGGCCATCCGCGTGGCGGTTCGTCCGGGTGCCGGCTTTCCGCCCTTCGCGCTCGCAGCCATGCGCTGCCTGCTGGCGTTCCCGCTCCTGCTTCTGTGGGCGAGGGCGCGCGGCCTGCGCCTCCGGCCCACGCACCGTGAGCTGCCTCTGCTGGCGACCTCGGGCGTCTTGCTATGGGCCTTCGGCAACGCCTTCGTCGTGGTGGCCGAGCAGCGCGTGAGCAGCGCCCTGGCGGCCATCCTCATCGCCTCGACGCCCATCTGGGTGGCCTTGCTAGAAAGCCTGGCCGACAGGCGCCTGCCGTCGAAGCTCGGGGCTGTGGCCCTGCTGGTCGGCTTTGTCGGCGTGGGCCTCATCGGCTATCCCGCCTTGCATCGTGGCGTGCGCGCCGATGCCATCGCCATCGTGGTGCTGCTCATCGCGGCCCTGAGCTGGGGCGGGGGCTCGCTTCTGCAGCGCCGCCGTCCGGTCGGCCTTGATGCCATCGTCAGCGCGGCCTACCAGATGCTGTTCGGCGGATTGGCCGTGGCCATCCTATCCGTCAGCTTTGGCGAGCCCATGCCCAACCCGACCGGCACGGCATGGCTTGGCTTCGCGTTCCTGCTCGTGTTCGGATCGCTCATCTCGTTCACGTCGTTCCTGAAGGCGCTGCACATGCTGCCCACGCGCCTGGTTTTCACCTATGGCTACGTGAATCCAGTCATCGCCGCGTTTCTTGGCTGGCTCGTCCTTGGCGAGCGCATCGTGGGGCCAACCCTGGCGGGCGCGGGCCTGGTCCTCCTCGGAGTGGCCGGCTCGTTCCGCGCGCACAGGTAGGCTCCGTTTGTGTCGAGGAATCCGGAACGAGTCGATCCTTCTGACCTGAAACCACCTCGCCCCGCGCAGCGGGGAGAGGTCGCCGAGCGCAGCGAGGCGGGTGAGGGGCTGCCACGTCTCATGCCCGAAGAATCCGGGCTTTCGGCCCGGCGGCGGGTACTGTGTGGTATTCTTCGTACGTGCAAGCGACGAAGCAAACAGTCAAAGATCTTCTCGATCGGCTGCCCGATGACTGTAGCCTTGAAGATGTCGTCTATCACTTGTATGTGATCCAGAAGATCGAGGCCGGGCTGGCCGATGCCGATGCCGGCAGGCTCATTCCCCACGATGTTGTCGCCACGGAGCTTCGTCGGAAGTGGCTGGCGGGAAGCGAGCAGTAGTTTGGACGCCCGCCGCGCGGGACTGCCTCGACGAGGCCTTGCAGTACATCGCGGCTGACTCACCGGCTGCAGCCGAAAAGGTTCTGGAGGTGGTACTCGCCGCCGCGGAGTCATTGTCGGTCTTTTCTGAACGCGGTCGCGTGGTCCCCGAGGTTGGAACTCGCTCGGTCCGTGAGATCTTCGTCTATCGGCTTCGGGTCATGTATCAGGTTTCCTCGCACGAGGTGCGCATTCTCGCGGTCTTGCACGGTGCGATGGACTTCGAACGGTGGCTTCGTCACACATAGCGCTGCGATGAAGTGGCGACCGACGGAAACATTTCTTGTCAAGACGCACCAGACTCTTGACTAGAAGTGAATGATCCCCAATCGTTCCCCCATGCTTAGCACTCGAAGAAACTTGTTTGGACCCTTGGTCTTGGTTGGGATGGTTTTGCTGCCCGCGGTTGCCTTTGCCGAAGGCGCGAAGGTGGCGGTTGTGGATACCGTCCAAGCTACCCTCCAGCTGAAGCTCGGCATCCGCCAAGCCGTCGCCACCGCACTCGACGACCTATCGGTGGCCATGGTTCCCCTCGAAGACCTGACCGCAGAAGACGCCACGTGCGCCGATGAACCCTGTTACATGGCCATCGCAAAACGCGTCGCGGCGACACACGTGATGGTCGTACAGGGGGTCGCCAATCCAGCCGGATACCGCCTTTCGCTTGAAGTTCGCGACGGCGAAACGGGACGGTCGCTGGGCAGCGATGGCAAGGACTGCGAGCTGTGCGCCGAGGATCAGTTTGTGCCAGCGGTTCAGGACAAGGTCAGCAAGCTCTGGAAACGCGTCATGCGCGAGCAGGCGCCCAAGTCATCGCCGCCGGCCATGGGCCCAGTTTCCGATACTGAGACGCGGCCGGGCGTCGACGTGTCGGCGACACCTCCGTGGTGGAAGCAGCCCACGCCCATGATGGGGATAGGCTTTGGCGCTGTGGGCTTGGTGGCCGTGGGTTTTGGCATCTACTACATCGTCCAAGACGGCAAGGCCGTCGAGAAGACCCCGAACGGCAATCCGATCATCCTCCGGGACACGGGAAAATGGGGTTGGAGCCTGCTGGGTGTGGGCGTAGTTTCGTGGGCGGCAGGTTCGGCCATGGTGATCTGGGGCAGGGACGATGGCACCAACGTTTCGGTGGCCGTGGGACCGGCTTCTTTGGGGCTACAAGGGAAGTTCTAGGAGATGAAAGCCATGCGTAAACTACTCGTTGTTCTTCCCATGCTTCTCGCGCTGGTTGGTGGCTGCGATGCCACGCGCCGCGATTTCAGCGTCTGCGACACAACCTATAGCGACTGCCTCAAAGGGTTCACCTGCAACAAGACAACTGGCATGTGCGTACCCGACACCGACGCGGGCATTCCTGACACCCCTATCACCGACACGGGAGCCCCCGACACTTCGCCCGTCGACGTGAGCGTGGCGGACACCAAGGATGCCCCAGTCACCACCGATGCGACGCCAATCGACACCAGCGCGGTGGACACCACCATCATCGACGCACCCATCGTGGACGTGGCCATCCCCGACACGCGCATCCCCGACGCCGCTGGTACCTGCTCGGTCGACAACGACTGTGTTGGCGTCGCGGCTGGCGCCTACTGCGTGAACACCAAGTGCGTCGCTTGCAAGACCAGCAGCCAGTGCAACAACGACGCGGGCGTGCCCTTCTGTTCGGCGCAAAACACCTGCGTCTCCTGTGCCGGAGCCAGCGGTCCCGACGGCGGCAGCGCGTGCCCGGCCAGCGCTCCCATATGCGCGGCATCCGGCGGCTGCGTCCAGTGCGTGAAGAACAGCGACTGTCCGAACCCCAACTCAGCCTTCTGCGTGCAGAACCAATGCGTGGGATGCAATGCTCCTGGAGCCACCGCCAGTGCCCCGGTCAGCGGTGGTTCCGACGGCGGTTCCGTCGATAGCGGCGCGCGTGACGCCGGCGCAGCCAGTGGTCCCTGCACCGGACCGACACCAGTCTGCGCCAAAGCCGGCACCATCGCCGGCCAGTGCGTCGGCTGCGTAACCACCACCAACGACGGCGGCGTGACCAGTAGCAACTGCACGGGCACAACGCCGATTTGCAGCACCACCGCCACGCCGGCTGCCGGCACCATGCCTGCCATCCCCGCCTATACCTGTGTCCCTTGCACCAGCGACACGCAATGCGCAGACAAGGGAGTGGGTCCCGGCGTGTGCATGTTCCACCAGGATGGCAGGTGTGCGACTGATGCGGAGACGATCTATGTGCGGAACACATCGGGCTGCATCACGACGGGCACAAGCTCGGCGACGACGCCCTTCTGCCAGCCGCAGAATGGGATCGGCGCAGTCACCACGTCTAAGCGGCTGGTGGTGATGACAGGCACCGGAACGTCGGCTGGCGCGTTCGGCATCTGGACGGCAACTTTCGTGGCTGGTTCACCGCAGGTTTCGATCATCGGACAAAACGGCCCGGTCGTGGCACCTGGCGCCGCAGACATCGGAATTCACATTTTGAGTGGCAACGTCTACATCCGTGGTCTGACCGTGCAGGGAGCCGGTGTTGCTGCAGCCATTGCTCCGAGCCAATCCGGTATTGTCGTTGATTCCGGATCGACAATCGGTCTAGACCGCTGCTATGTGATGGGTAACGCCGGAGGCTTGTTGGTTCACAATGGGGCGGGCTTCGATGTCGCGAACAGCGTCTTCGCGCAAAATATTAGCGGGACCGGTGATTTCGGGGCATTCGGTGGAGTCTCTCTTGGGAGCGTTGGCACCGGACTACCGAGCCGGTTCTGGTTCAATACCATTGCGGACAACTATCAGTTCGGGATTGCCTGCACAACTGGCACGCAGCAGCTAAGCGCTATTCTCTTTTATAACAATGCGGGCGGCGATGTGGAGAATTGCACTGTTCTTGCAGGCTCGTGGGCACAAACCATTTCACCCAAGCTCATTGCCGGACCAGGATTCGCTACCATCGTTGGGCAACCAAACTTGAGCACCACATACCACCTGACAGCGCAGTCAACGAGCCCGTGTAAGGACTACATTGACACGACTCCGACTAACCACCCACCGGACGATATCGACGGCGATCCCCGTCCGAAGTCGGCGAACGGCAAGTTAGACTGCGGCGCCGACGAGTACTGAGTTGAGGGAGTGATTCAGTGCCGAGTTCGGCACTCGGTCTCGTTAGTAGTACAGCTCGGCGCTGACGGATGCTGAACCTGCGGATTGGCTACCTCCGCCGACAATTAGCACCATCCCATTCTGCAGCAGGGTGGCGGCGTGCAATTCTCTGGGTGTTGTCATAGCTCCAGCGGAGCTGAATCTTCCAGTGCCCGGATCGTAGATCTCGGCACTCGAAAGAGCATCATTGCCCAGATCGCCGCCAGCTACGAGTGCCCAGCCGTTGGGCAACAAGGTAGTCGTGTGCCTATACCTTCCATCCGTCACCGAATCCGAAATGGCAAATGTCCCTCTGGTTGGATCGTACAACTCACAGCTTGTGGTTACGCCTGCGTCACTTGGCCCTCCAACAACAAGAACGCTGCCGGTCAGGAGGGTTACAGACGTCTGGGCGGCCCTCCCAACCATCATTGAGCCGGTGGAGCCAAAGGTGCCAGCAACGGAATCATACAATTCCGCACCTGCCAAATACGGGCTAACGGAAGTCTTCCACACGTAGTCACCACCCGCGATAAGGACTTTGCCATTCAAAAGAAGATTCGCCGTCGCATACGAGCGGGGAGTCCCAAGATTCCCCGTCGTTGCGAACGCGCCTGTTGTGGGATTGTAGACCTCGGCGCTAGCCAAATATCCTGGTTCGTCGATGGTCGTACCAAAACCACCGGCAACAAGCACTCTTCCGCTCTGCAATAGCGTCGCAGTGTGAGTCGCCCTGGCGTTGTTCGCAGCGCCGGTCGCGGAGAAGATGCCGGTGACGGGATCGTAGATCTCCGCGCTACGGTCATTCGTGCCCCCAACTATGAGGACCCTGCCAGTTGGAAGCAACGTCGCGGTGTGTTGGGCTCTCCAAACGCCCATGCTTCCAGTGATCGCAAACGTACCACTTGTCGGATCGTACAATTCCGCTCTGGTGTCCGTTGACCCACCCGCGATAAGTATCTTCCCATTCGGCAAAAGGGTGGCCGTGTGGTTCGACCTTGGCACCGTCATTGACCCTGTCGCCGTGAACACGCCAGTGCCCACGGCCGAGCTCACGGCGACGGCTGTCTGCTTGGTGACCGAATCGCCAGCCGCATTGGTCACGGTCAACGTGAAGGTCGTGTTGGCGGTCAGGACGCCGGTAGGGACGCCCGTGCCACTCGTCACGGTACCGATGTTGTGGTCGATGACGCCGGTCCCGCCGGCAAAGGTGCCGGTCAACTGGGTCAAGGTTCCGACGGCGATAGTGGGCAGAAAGGCGGTGAAACTAGTGATGCTGGGCAGGGGGACGACGGTGACGGTCACCGTCTGCGATGCGGAAGCACCCGCGGCATCGGTGATTGTCAGTTTGTAGGTCGTGGTTGCGCTCAAGGCGCCTGTCCCGACGCCGTTGCCGCTGGTGACGCTTCCGATGCCGTGGTCGATGCTCGATCCGGTCGCGTTCCTGAAGATCGCGGTCAGAGTGGCGCTGGACCCGGCGCTGATGGTCGCCGGACTGGCGACGAAACTGACGATGGTGGGACCGGTCGGGATAGGGACGTCAGGGCTGCTCACCATGGTGTCGAGCGCGCGGAAACTGTCGGCATCGACCGTCGCGGACGCGTCCACGGAGGGCATGTCGAGAGACTGGTCGGGCGACTTCGTATCCGGGGATGGGGCGTCGGCCGACGCTGAGTCGATTGCCGGCGGATCCGCTACACCATCGACATCCGCTGCGATGTCGAAAGGGCCATCGGCGAGAGCGGAGCCTCCGTCGCCTGCCCCGGCTTCCGCCACGTGGCCCGCATCGACCCCGGCGTCGGGTCCTTGCACCTGGCCGCCGCCGTCGGCGCACGGTTTGGTCGACTTCTGGATCGTAACCGCGGCAGTGACCCTGGCGCCGGCCTTGATGGCGATCTCGAACGGGGCAGGGGATTCGCCGAGCACGCAGCCCTTGCTATCCAGGGTTTGCACGGTGAAGGTGATGGTGCCCGTGGGCAGGTCGGGATATTCCAGTCGCAGCGAAGCCGCGCCGTCGGGCGGAAACTTGCCTGGGTAACTCCGATGAATCCCACCTGAGCCGATCAGGTCGACGGCCACGGCTTGCGGCGGCGGATTCGTGGAATCCGCGTTCAACGTCAGGTCCAGAAGCCCGGTGTCCTGATTGCTGCAAGCACCGGCCAGGCAAAGCCCCAGCATGAGCGCGACGCCAAGTCTCAATGAACGCATGGCACTCCCTGATCGCAAGAGGGCGACTTTTTGCCGGTATGGCTGCCGAGCAGGACCGCGGTTACCACGCCGCCCACCACCACCGCGCCGATGCCCGTCCAAAACCACCAGCGCGCGTACACGGGCGAATCGTTCACCCGCGCGGGCTGCGGCGACGAAACCAGCTCTGCCGTGCGGTCGACGCCCGCGGCGGGTGCGGGTGCTGGCGCCTGGGCTGGCGGGGCCGCGGGCGAGACCAGGTTGATGACCGTCGGGGCAGGGGCCGTGCGACCGGCAGCCTGGCGCTGGAGCTCATCAATGCGCCGGTTGACCGCCTCGACATCTTCGGCCGGCAAGCCCGGGGCCTTGCGCAGATATTCGCGGAATCGGCTGGCCGCAAGGTCGTTCTGCCCCGACTGCTCGTAGCAGCGCGCCTGATTGTACAAAAACGTGGCGTCGCCCGTAGCGACCCAAAGCTCGGCCAGCAGGCGTACGCCCTCGGCATAGTTGCCCGCGGCGCACTCGACCCGCGCCTTGCGTCCCTTGGCCTCGACCTTGTCTGCGGCCCATGCAGGGGAAGCAACCAGCGCAGCCGCCACCAGCGTTGCCACCATCGGTCGAAACATGACCGTCATCGTTCTCATCTTCCTCATCCTAAGCTCCTGGCCGCGATCTAACTTCGTTCACGGACAAAGGGCAACGCGGATTCCTGGGTTGGCCGGAGCAGGTCAGGGCGTGATACGCACGCCCGTGTTCTCCACGTTGGTGCCGTCGAATCCGCCCCATAGAAGCGCCGCACTTCCCGTCCACACGATAGTGGCCTCGTGCCAACCAAAGCCTACGTGGAACGCTGTCCAGGAGTCCTTGCCGCGCAAAAGGATGCTACCTTCGCGGGGCGGGTAGACGTTGTCGTCCGCGGCTTCGCCAACGGTCAGGAGTGCATTGCCAGTCCATACCCCGACGAGACCTCCACGGCGCATCGAACCCCGTGTCGCAAGAGCGCGCCATCGGTCCTCCGAGGGCAGGTATGCCCCGCCGTCCGACAGGTCGTCGCCTTGGGCCTCGGCTCGACCGCCCCAGATCAGCATCTCCTCACCAGTCCACACGGACACCGGGATGAAACGGGGGGAGGGAGCCCCGTGCTGCGCCAGAGGACGCCAGCGGTCCGCCACGGGATCGTATGCGGCGCCGTCGGCAAGCGCGTTGTGCATCCCTTCACCTCCCCATACCAGCATCTCTTTTCCACTCCAGACAGCGGCGAAACACCACCGCGCTGAGGGTGCGCCAATCCTGGTGATTGGCCGCCACATCCCTTCAGTTGGCTCCCAGCGCGCGCCATCATCCAGCTTGCCATCCTTGCCCTGTCCTCCCCAGACAATCATCTCTGTTCCCGTCCAGAGGGCGACATGCGCTCGACGCGGCGACGGAGCGCCGGTGCCGGGGATCGACCGCCACTTGCGCGAGCGCGGGTCGTAGGCTCCACCGTCACCCAGCAGGCCACTTGAACCTTTGCCGCCCCACACGACCATCTCGTTTCCGATCCAGACGGCGGTGTGAGCGGTCCGGGCCGACGGCGCTCCCCGCGTTTCGGTGGGTCGCCAGACATCGCGGACGGGATCGTAGTGGCCCCCCGTAGCGAGGGGTGGGCGTGATGCCTGAAGAGAGGGATCGCCGCCCCAGACAATCATCTCACGTCCTGTCCAGACGGCAGAGTGCCCGGCCCGAGGTGCTGGGGCGTCCTTCAGAGCGAGCTGCGTCGCGTGCGGACCCTTCGCCGAAGGTCGGGCGGAAAGCCAAGGCGACACAAGAAGCGTAAGCGCGAGGGTTGTCGCACCTGCCGTCGCACGCATCATTTGATCTCCCAGAATAGTACCTGTTTTGCGTTGCCGAAATCGCTGAACCACCCATCAATGCTGAATCCGATGTTGACTCGGAGGAAGGATTCGAATGCTCCCAGACTTGCGAGCTTCTTGTCATCCCAGAGGTCGATGTGATCGCCCGTTCGCGTCTCGCCCGTTTCGCCTTTGCGCTGCCAGTAGTCTTTGAAGAATATGTCGGTGGTCAGCTTGTGGGACTGCTTGACGTGCTCGTCTTTGTTCTTCTCCTCGAAGAATTCCTGATTGCCGTCCACTTTGCGCGAGTGATCGCCGCCGTAGACCTGGGTGACCGGGCCGGTGACGGTTTTGTCGTGGGTGCCACCGATGACCACGCTGTCGTTCGCGTCGACGGTGAGCTGGCGATCGTTCTTCACCAAATTGGCTTCGTCGTTGCCGACGAAGATGATGCGATCCGTGCCCACGTCCAGGGTCTGGTCGTGCTTCACCCGCGTGGACATGTCCTTCTCGGCTTGCAGGTGCAGCTCTTCGTTGCCCTTCTTGTCCTCGAAGCGAATCTCGTTGAAGTTGCTGGCCGTGCCGCCCTTGCTGCTGCGGCTCTTGATGCCGCTTTGGGTTTGATGGGCCGGCAGATCGTAGGGCGGCATATTGTCCCGATTGTAGAGGTGCCCGCGAATGACGGGCCGATCCGGATCGCCGTCGAGAAACGCGATGATCACTTCTTGGCCCACGCGCGGAAGGTACTGCGCGCCCCACTTGGCCCCGGCCCACATCTGCATCACGCGCACCCAGCACGACGACTTCTCGTAGCCCTCGGCCCTGCGATCCCAATCGAAGTGCACCAGCACGCGGCCGAATTTGTCGGTCCAAATCTCTTCGCCCGCCGGGCCGACGACCAGCGCGGTCTGGGGACCGGCCATCCTAGGTTTCCGCGTCGTGCGCTGCGGGCGGAACTGGGTGTGACTGTCGAGCAACCGGTAGCTCGCCTTGAACGGCTCGTCGCTGAACGCCACATCGCCGGTCTCGTATTGATCGATGCTGAGGCTGTAGCTCGCGCCGACCACCAGGTACTGTTTGTCGAAGTCCTTTTCACCCCAGAACGGCTCGCCATCGACCGTATCAGGTCCCGGCCGCAGCGACACCAGGTTGCCCAGCCCCAGGCCCATGGTGTTGCCTTCCACGTCGATGCCGATGTGAACCACGCGCGCCACGCGTGTGCGCGCGGTTGCCTCCTGCTGGGCCTCTTCGGGCTTGGACAGTCCGCCGGGATAGTCGTAGTGCTCGAATTCGTGTCCCGTCAGCAGATCCTCTGACGTGTCTCGCCCGAACCGAGGCAGTCTGGGCCGCATTTGCGTCGGGTCGTATGCGCTCAGCACCGTGTGGCGGCCGGGATAGAGCCCCCGGCGCACCACCAGGCCCCAGAAATGCTCTTCCGAGCCGGCGACCCGTCGCTCTTTCGCGGTGTAGAGGATCGACTCGTAGCCATCGGCGGTCTCGTGCGCGGTGATGGAATCGGCGAACACCAAGGTGTGCTTGGTTTCCTCGTGCCTGAAGAAATAATAGATGCCTTCTTCTTCCAGCAATCGCTGCACGAAGCGCAGGTCGCTCTCGCGGTACTGGACACAGAATTCGCGTGCGCGGTAGGCGTGGTCCTGAATCGAACCCGATTCGACATCGGGCAGCCCGTGCTTGGTCAGCACCGTCTTCACGATGGAAAGCGCGTCCTGTGCGGGATCGTTGAAAATGCGGCAATCGGCGGCGAAGTCGAGCAGGCTCAGCCGCGGCCTGATCTCGGCCGCGTAGCGCGTGTAGAGTTGCGTGGCCCCGCCCTTGGAAAACCTGGTCACGATGCCGTGAAAGAAGCGCTCCTTGCCGGTGTTGAGCTGGATGCACACCGCGAGCGGCTTGCCCAGCACATCGGCGGGATCGAGGTCCGGCTCCTTGGAAAGCAGCCTGAGCTCGAACTTGTACGGCCGCCCCAGTTCCTCCTGCCCCTTGAGCGTCTCAAGCAGCAACACGCCCTTGGGAAAGGGGCCCGTCACCGAGGTATCGCGCCCGAGGAGTGCCATGGCTAAGAGGGAACTCTAGTCTTTGGCGACTGAGCGTCAAGGGGCGATGGCTACGCGTGCCCGCGTGGGCTGCGACTCATGATTCCCGCAGGACGTAGCGTCGCTCCAGGTGTTGCTCGAATGCCTTGGTGCTGAGCGCGCCTCCCGTGGCGCGCTCGACCAACTCCATGGACCCCAAAGACGACCCGAGGCTCCAGACATGTTCGCGAAGCCAGCCGTCGAGGACGCGGAATTCTCCTCGACGAATCTGCTCGTTCAAGTCCGGGTGGGCACTCAGGACGGCGCCGAACATCTGGGCCGCGGTCAGCGCGCCCAGCGTGTAGCCTGGAAATAGGCCAAACATGCCTGCTGGCCAATGAACGTCCTGCAGGCATCCGTCGCGATCGTTGCCACGGGTCGCGAGGCCGAGCATCTCGTGCATACTCGCGTCCCATGCCTCCGGAACGTCTTCGGGGCGCAACGAACCGTCGATGAGGCCCTTCTCGAGCTCGAAACGTAAAATGATGTGGCACGGGTAGGTTGCTTCATCTGCACTCCTACGAATCAATCCGGGCTTGACCCGCGTCAGTCGCAGAAAAAGATGTTCAGCATTGAACGCTTCGCGACCGGGCGCGACCGCAGACGGAAATGCTTCGGCGATCATGGGCGCCGCGAATTCGAGAAAAGCGCGACCTCGGCCCACTTGCATTTCGTGCAGCAGACTCTGGCCTTCGTGAAGGCTGGCGCTACGTACGCACCCGACCGGTTGGTCAAGCCAGTCGGGCGGCAGATTCTGCTGGTACTTGGCATGGCCGGCTTCGTGCACCACCCCCATCATGGCGTTGGTGTAGTCATCGACATCGTAGTGCACGGCAATGCGCACATCCGTGGGCACGTTGCTACAGAACGGGTGCGGGGCGGCGTCTACGCGCCCACGGTCGAAGTCGAACCCAAGGCGGCGCATGAGCTCCAACACCAACCAATGCTGGCGATCCACCGGAAACGGTCCTTCGCAGACAACGGCAGCCTCGCAGGACTGTCGTTCTACGGCCTTCGCGATGAGGCCGGGAAGAAAGGCGCGCAAGCGCGCGAATAATGGCGCGATCGATGTGGCCCGCGCGCCTGGCTCGAACTCGTCGAGAAGAGCGTCGTAGGGACTGAGGGCCAGTTTATTGCCCAGGGCTTGTGCCGCCTCTCGCTTGAGCCGCACCACTTCGCGAAAGTACGGAAGGAATCCGGCGAAGTCGTTGTCCGGCCCCAGCTTCCGCCACGCCTGCTCGCTCCGCGATTCCGCCCGCGACATCGCTTCGACCAGGCCTTGCGGCAGCGCGGTCGCGCGCACCCACTCCCGTTCCATCAAGCGCAGGTTCGCCTGCTGCCATGGGGAGAGCGCTGCTGCTTCTTTGGCCGCCGCTGCGAATAACCCGGGCAGCTTTTCATGGGTCGCCTGCTGATGAATGACTCCCCGGAGTGTCGAGAGCGCCTCGCCCCGTGCTTCCCCTCCACCGACCGGCATCATGGTGGCCTCGTCCCATGAGGCCATGGATTCAACGTGACCAAGGTGGAAGAGCGTTCGATAGTGCTTCACCAAGGCAGCGTAGGACATAGAAGGCCTCCATCCCGAGTGTAGACGCGTTCGGCTGCGGGGGGAAGAAAGCGGCAATCCCGCAGACTATTACTTGCCGGTGGAGGAAACGCGCAGGCTCCTCGGGATGCTCCGCGTGCTGACCGATTTGCCCGTCGTGATCGGTGGGTTTGGTTTCACGGTTCACCCGCAGAAGACGGCGAAGACGCTCGATGTGGATTTTGGTGTCCAAAGCGAGCCGGATGGCTTCTTCGAGCGTTTCGAACACGTGCTCGCTCGTCGAGAGCTAGACAAGGTTCCGAACCTTGTCTACCGCCAGGGCAGGGGGTACCGCGTGAATCCACGCGTGTTCTACCCTGCCGTCAAAGGACGCACGGTTGGTTATCGCGACTGGTCGGCCATCGCAGGGGACTTGGCGGTGCTCGAGCACCACGGGATCCGCCGCGTATGGCTGGTTTGCTCGGAGATCAACATTCACCCCGCCCAGGCGGTGGAGATCGCAAAGCGCATGGCAGCGGTCAACAAGTGGCGCAGGCCCGACCGGCGAATCCGCCGGCGCGCGTACAACATTCCACGCATGAAGGCTGCCGACCTTCGCTTCATGCTGTCCGCCGGTTTCGAGCCGGGTTGGAACGATTCCCCCTCGCTCGAAGATCGCAATCTGGCTCGCTGTCGTGTGCCCTTCCGCACCAAGGCGGCCCTGTCCTACTATCACGGCTATCTCGACTGGGCGGACGCTCAGCCTGTGTCACCCGATAACCGGCAGACCCTCTACTTGTTTCTTGGAAACGCCTTTTCGGATGCGCGGACCATCCGCACAACCTTGTGGAACGTCGAGCGCTTCGGCTTGCAACCCCGGCACGAACAGGCGTCGGTCGGGTCTGCCACGCGGGTCTTTGAAATCGACGGAAAGCTCAATTGCGGTGATGGCAGGAAGCTCTCCAGCTTGGGCCGAAAGGGCAAGGTGCGTTTCGATGTCGTTAACCCCACCTACTACTATCCGCCGAGGCTGGTCGAGCACCTAGGTAGCGAGCAGGCGGTACGCGAATTTTTGGACTACGTTGCCTCGACGTTTCTCTCGACTGCGTACGAGCGGGCCAGGCATTGGTCGACGTTCTTGGGCGAAAGCATCTCGCAAGATGGATTGCTTCTTCTCATGCGCGCCGCGAAGAAGGCGAAGTCGGTGAAGGCCGTGCCGGTGGATGCGGGTGAAGAGACCCATCTGGGTCTTCTGATTCAGCGTACGCTCCGGCAGATTTGGGCCAAGCCGGATGAGAGCGGCATTCGACGCCTGTTCTTCCCCGACGAACAGCAGGATCTTTACGATCACGTCAGCGAGTCGGTTCTCACCCAGCTCCTGCGCCCACATGCCCGCGCATTCAAACCCATCCTGCGCTTTCTCCAGATTCCGCACGACAGGAATGGCTTTCACTCGCTGTCACCCTACGGCCTGGCGAGAATTCTCTATAGACGCTACGACAGCAACGACGAGCTGATCCAGCACGTCTGCCAGGTACACGGGATCGGCCCGGACACCATCGACCGGCTCGCGTTGCGATTTCTCCTTCATCAATGCAACGTACGCATTCGGCCAGAATACCGAGAGCTGCTGTTCGGGCGCATGGGCTGATTTCGTTCTCACCCCTCGGTCGAGTCGTCAGTGCGACAACGCGGCGCCAACTCGGTCCACCAACCGATTGAAGCTAGGACAGGCTGAGAGGATGCTCGACCTTGGCACCGGAGAACCATGCCACGCCGCCCTTCCCAAGATGCGATCCCGTTGGTCTGGGATCGGCTTGCGACGTTGACGCCTCGTAATTCGTACTGGTACTTCTGGAAGCCGCTGAAGACGCGGCCGATCTCGTCGGGGCGGCCGAGGTCGGCCACGGCGTCGGTGATGCGCACGGGGTTCGTCGAGGAGATCCGAAAGACGGCCGTCAAGTGGCCCCGCGCCTCGTCGCCATGAGGCGGCTGGAATTCGGTACAATGCCCAGCACATGCGCTGGCTTCTCCTTCTCGTCTTCCTGTCGATCGCCGGGAGCTGTCGTGAGTTCCGGACCACTCCGGCGCCCATGGCGCAGCCGCCGGTGTTCTACCTCAAGGGGCAGCTTCACCTCCACTCGTCGCGCTCCGGCGATAGCCGAACGCCTCCTAGCGAGGTCGTGCGCTGGTATCGCGAGCACGGCTTCGATTTCATCGTGTTCACGGACCACAATCGAACTGGTCCGAGTATTCAATCGTCTGCGCCGCTGGTGTTGTCCGGGGTCGAGCTGACGCAGAACCTGCGCGACTGCACGCCCGCGCCCGCGCCTGGGGAGCAGTGCTTGCTGCACGTCAATGCGCTCTTCGTGAAACAGGGGGCGACGGATCTTGATCCCTGGCGCCCCGAAGTCGGCGGAGATCGCCTCGCGGCCTACCGCCGGGCGCTTGCCGCCACCGAACGGGGCGGTGGCATCGCACAGCTCAATCATCCCAACTTCCACCACGCGGCCGATGCGGCTCTGCTCACGACGCTGGCGCGCGAACACGCGTTACGCTTTTTCGAGGTCGCCAACGGCTCAATCGACGCGGGCAACGAGGGCGATGCGACCCATCCGTCCACCGAAGAGCTCTGGGACCGCGTCCTGACCGCGGGAGGCTGGCTCTACGGCACGGCCACCGACGACGCCCACCACTACTTCGATGCCGCGGAGGTGGCGGCACGCGGCGAGCCGGTGTTCACCGGCGGGCGCGGCTTCGTGATGGTTCACTCCCTGCTCGACAGCGGAGCCATCCGTGCCGCACTCATGCGCGGAGATTTCTACGCTTCAAGCGGGGTGTTGCTCGACCGCGCCGAGGTGGCAAAAGGTTTTCTCAGCATCGACGTCGCCGCGGCTTCGCCCGGCCCGCACGCCTTCAAGTTCATCGGTACCGGCGGAAAGGTGCTTGCGCGCGCCGAGGGCCGAGCTTCCCGCTTCGACCTCGCCGCTGCGCCGCCGGGCTACCTGCGCGCGGTCGTGGAAGACCGACAGGGGCGCAAGGCGTGGATCCAGCCGATTCACGTGCCACCAAGCGCAGGTCGTTGAAGACTGCGCGACACACGTCCACCCTGCGCGCTTCATCACAGACTATGCGCTGCAACATGCGATTGAATTTCCATCCTTGGTTCCACCCCGGTTAGCCTCACGAGCATGAAGATTCGAGGCGCAACCGTTGGCTCTGTTTTCTGTACACCGGGAATGCTGCTGCTTGCCAGTGGCCTGGCTTGCAACAACTCCAGTCTCAAACAGCCTGGTGATGCCGGCTCGGCGGAGTCGGCGGGCTCGGATAGTTCGTCAGGCTCCGGCGGCGGGACGGGCGGCGTGCTTGGTAGTGGCGGGAAGATCGGCAGTGGCGGGGGGCCAGGTGGGGCGACTGGTTATGGCGGAACGAACGGCACGGGCGGGGCGACTGGCTATGGTGGAAAGACAGGCAGTGGGGGTGCGACAGGTTCCGGCGGGGCAACAGGGGCGGGTGGGTTGGCCGGCGTTGGTGGAGTGCCAGGCACGGGCGGGGTGCCAAGCTCTGGTGGAAGGTCAGGCGCCGGTGGGGCACCTGGTACAGGCGGCAATACGGGATCGGACGGCGGGCGCGACGCACCGGCCGCCCCGGATGCTGCTCCTGAAGTCCTGCGCGCCGATGTCTTGACCGTCGATCGCGCCGACACGGCGATCACCGGTACCAACGACGCCAGTGGCCCAGGTGCAGACACGCGCGGGACGGACGCTCTCTCGGCAGGCGCGCAGGAATACGTGAACACCTATTTGCAACCCTATTGCACACGACTGGCCGAGTGCTGCGCGCAAGCGGGCATTCCTTATTCGGGGATGGGGGCTTGCGAAGCCTACGAGCTGGGCTTCGTCAAGTACCTCGACGACGGCACGGAGGTGATCGTTCCGTCGGTCATTCAGACCTTGCTGGACCAGATGAAGAATAGCTGCGACCACCCGTCGTACGCGCTCATCGACGCGACCACAGATGGAACGCGCACTTCAGGGCAGCCCTGCGTGGCGGTGGACCAATGTGCGGGAACACCAGCGCTGTGCCTGATGACGGGCACGACAGGGAGCGGAACGTGCATGACCCCGCCTCGCGGCAAGCCTGGCGATGGCTGCGCGGTCACCTGCGACGACACCACGGTTTGCAAGTGGGGAACGAGCGGTGGCAAGAGCCCGAACTCGGTGTGCTACGACCAGGATGGACTGCGGTGCGACTCGACGACGAACACGTGCGTGGCGGTCACAGCCATCGGAAAGGCCTGCACGGACTACTCTGAATGCGGAGCCCACGCGGAATGCTCAAATGGAACCTGCCAGGCAGTCGCACAACTGGGTCAAGACTGCAGCGGCAGTCAACGTTGCGATAGGAACCTCCAGTGCATCGCCAGCAGCGGTGGCACCAACTACACGTGCCAGACGCTGTCGATGGCATGGAGTGGAAGCTGTAGTCCCTAGAGACGATGGATCTGGTCGCCAGCGCTTCCCGAAGCGAACGTTTCATCGCGCGCGATGGCAACATGACGCAGCCACACCTCGCCCGTCCTGGCCAGCGCAACGTGTCTACATTGACGCTGGTGCGAGCCAAGACTCGTCGATAGTATCCGCCCGAACTTGCGGGGAGCTCGAGCATGGCGGAGGACCAACAAGGGAAGCGGGAGAAGGTGGCCGCTTCCACTGGCATTACCAAGCAGGAGAAACGAGGGCGGCGTGTAACCTCCGCGTATCGTGCGGCAGCCGAGAACGCGGAGGACAAGGCGGGTGGGGACGCGGCATCCGATGCGGCGCAAGCAGAGACCGCCGCGCCGCCCAGTGAGGTGCTGGCGCCGGGGACGAAGGTCGGGCGCTATGAAGTCATTCGGTTGGTTGGCGAGGGCGGCATGGGCACGGTTTACGAGGCGATGGATGCGCGCCTGAATCGCAAGGTCGCGCTCAAGATCTTGTCGAGCCAGCTCAAGAGCAAGCGCAAGGCGGCGAAGCGCTTCACCATCGAGGCGCAGGCGGCGGCCCGGCTCGTGCATCCCAATGTGGTCGGCATCTTCGATTTCGACGTCGAGTGCGCGATCCCGTACATGGCAATGGAGTATCTGCAGGGCGAGACCTTGGCGGCGGCCATCGACCGCGGCCCGCTGGCGTTCGCGCGGATGGCGGACATCATGCTAGCGGTGTGTGCGGGCGTGCACGCCGCGCACCAGGCGGGCATCGTTCATCGTGACCTCAAGCCGAGCAACATCTTCCTGTGCTCGGATTGGAAGGGAAACGAAACCGCCCGTGTGCTCGATTTCGGCATCTCGAAAGTGGGTGGTATCTCAAGCAGCGGCCTCACGCAAACCGGGGACATTGTGGGGACGTCGCAGTACCTTTCGCCCGAGCAGGCGGCCGGGCTTCGTCACGTCACCGAGCACAGCGACCAGTATTCCCTGGGCGTGGTGATGTACGAATGCGTGACCCAGCAGACGCCCCAACGGGGAGAGCCGATCTACAGTCTTCTCCGCAACGTAACCCAGGGCCGTCATAGGCCGCCACGGGAACTGCGCGCGGACTTGCCGCCGGCCCTGGAAGCCATCATCGAGCGCGCCATGAGCGTGCGGTCCAACGATCGATTCGCGTCGGTGCACGAGCTCGGCCGAGCGCTGTTTCCTTTTGCGTCCGAGGCCAGCCGACGGGAGTTCGACAACTACTACAATCACACCGACGGCGAGTCAAAGTGGCCTGAGAGCTCTCGGTGGGGCCGCCAGCATGCGGAGGCGGAAGGTCGCGCCGCCGCGACCCAGCCCTTGCCGCGCGAACCCGTCCCCACATGGCAGCGACGCACGACGCACACCTCGACACGCGGCGGGGTCAGTCGTCGGAGCAAGTCGTTGTCGACGCCAGCGGCATCCGGTCGCTCGCGTGTCGTTATCTATTCCATCGCGGTGGGCGCGGTCTTGGCGGTGGCCGCGTTGGTCGGGGTTGGCTTCGCGTTCCGGCTCTAGCGTCACCCGAAGATGATCGTTGTTTCTTGCATTCTCCGCGGGCGAAGGGCAGCTTACCGGCCGTGAAACCGACCGTCCTGTTGTTCGATGTAGACGGAACACTGGTTACGACATGCGGCGCCGGCCGGCGCGCGATTGAACGCGCGTTCGAGATGCGCCACGGAACGAAGGCGATCCTGAACTTTTCCTTCGGGGGCATGACCGACAAGGCCATCGTGCGCAACGCTCTGCTGGCGCTTGGCCGGCCGCCTGTGCCCCAGAGCGAGCTGGAGCTCGAGATGGAGGCAACCCTGCGCTTCTACCTCGAAGTGTTGACCGAAGAAGTCGCACGCACGCGCATCCGCATTCACGACGGGATGGAGCGCGCGATGGACATGGCGGATGCGCGGCCAGAGGTGGCGCTCGGCCTCGGCACGGGGAATATTCGCAAGGGCGCTGAAATCAAGCTCGGCTGTGTTGGCATCTATCACCGCTTCAGTTTCGGTGGCTTCGGAGACGATTCCATTGACCGCCCCACGTTACTGATGGCGGGCGCGCGTCGGGGCGCGGACAAGCTTGGCTATTCCATTGAGGACTGTCGTATCGTCGTGATCGGCGATACCCCCAAGGATATCGCCGGGGCCAAGGCCATCGGCGCCGAGTCCATTGCGGTTGCGACCGGCATGCACGACATCGCCGAGCTCAAGCAGTGCGACCCGACGGCCGCCTTCGAGAACCTGGCCGATCCTCGCTCGGAGGCGGCTCTATTCGGGCGCTAGCCGGTCAGCTAGGGATATTGAAGAGGAGTCGCTCGCCGTCGACGATGGCCACGTAGGTCTCGAGAGGACGGGGCGGGGGACCTTCCAGGACCTTGCCGGTGAGGTCGAAGACTGCGGCGTGGCAGGGACACTCGATCTTTGCGATGTCGGGATTGTAGTTGAGGTCGCACTGTTCGTGCGGGCACTTGGCCTCGTAGGCGTGCGCGCTGGTTTCGCTGTCGCGAACCAGCAGCAGCTCTTTGCCGCGGATCTTGGTGACCATCGAGCCGCCGACCTTTTGTAGTTTGGGCGCCTTGGCCAGCGGCACGGCCACCCAGCTCTTGCCCGCAGACAGGGCCATCTTGGGCCAGGCCAGCAAGGCGATGGCGATGCCGGTCATGGTGCCGAAGAAACCGCGGCGCGAAGGCTGCGCCGGGGCTTCCTGCTTCGCCGACGATGATTGCTTGTGCGAACAGCGGCAATTCGACATGACTAGTACTCCCTCGTGATGTTGAAGCCTATGACCAGCTTGTTCCACTGGCGATCGGTGTTGGTCAGGTAGCCATCGGCGGTGATGTACTGGGTATTGCCGCACACCAAGGCGAAGGTGTGGCGGTTGGTGAAGAACTTCACGCCGCCCGAGAAGGCCGGGTTTTTCGAGCAGTAACCCGCGGCGCAAGAGACGAGCTCGGCATCGAGCGAGACGGGGGCGGCCAGGCGTGCTTCGACCCCGACGGCGCCGGCGGTGGACCATTTTTTGTCCTGGTTGTACTTGCTGTCGTTGGTCGAGTTCGAGTGGTAGAGCCACCCGGCCGAGATCAGAATGCGATTGACGAGAAGGCGCGTGGCCAAGAGCTGACCAAAGAAGCCGTGGGCGTCATCGACGTTGGGCTGCGAGAACCACGTCACGCCGCCACGTGCGGCGAGGTCGATGCCCATGTCTTCCTGGTGGAGCACCTGGTAGCGCGCATCGAACTCGTAGGTGTCGGTTGCGTACAAGGCGGTGGCTGTTCGGTAGACGCCAACATCGAGGTTGTCGACGACGCCGTAGCGCAAGCCGAACCCCACTTGGATGGAGCCATCGAAACCGAGGAAGTTGTTCCACATGTCAGAGAAGGGCTGCTTGCTGTCCTTATTGTAGATGGCCGACGAAGCTCGGTGATCGAGAACGAAGTCAAATCCGCCCTTGCGAACCACGCGCGCTGTTGGCAGGGCCAGGATGCGGATCGGCTCGGGGAATCCCTTTCCATACCAGCCAGCCGCGGGATCCTGGGTTTCCTGCAGGTCCACCACTTCGCTGAGGACCTCGATATCCGTTTCGGCGGGGATAGCCACGGGCGCGGGAGCCGGTGCCGGTGCGGGAGCCGGGGCTGGCGCGGGGGTCTCGGCTTCGTTGGGCTTGGGCGTGGTCTCGGCTGTCTCGGGGGCCGCGGCCGCTGGCTGCGGGTTTTCAGCGGTGCCCTCGGTCGAGGGCTCCGCGCCAAGGGTCAGGGATAGAACGATGAGAGCAATGTTTGTCATTTTTTGACCTGGTTGACCTAGTTGTTGGGGGCGCCCGCGTTGATCCAGTCCTGAAAATTCTTCTTGTCAGCTGCCGTAAGGGCCGCGCCCGGGGAGATGGGCATGCTGCCATCTTGAATCGCTCCGTTGGCCAACGAGAGGTTGGATTTCACATTGGCGTAGGAATCGAGGCCGACTCCTAGGGCCGGGCTTGAGCCCGAATGGCAACCGGAGACGGCACAGCTCGCGGCCATCATCGGCGCGATGGTCTTCGAATAGGTGACCACTGTGGTCGTGGTTCCGCCCGCTCCGTCGATTCCCGCCCCAGCTTCGGACACGCTACCATCGATGCCGCCCGTGTCCGTGCTTCCACCCTCGCCAGTGGTACCGCCGGCCCCAGTCTGGGCATTGCCTTTGGGGTTCAGCTTGTCGCCACAGGCGAACAACGAACACGCGAAGAGAGAACCAACCATCACTGCGTATCGAAAACGTAACATGAATACTCCTTTTTCTGCGACCAGTGCCCTGAAGACGGCGCCTAGTTTCCCCAATGAAGCCGTTGGATGCAAGCGGATGATGCAGAAGTTTATCGAGGTCAGGGCGACGGAACTTAGTCCGCAGGCTCGGTTCGGGCCATAACCCGGCCAAGATTCGGCACTTGGCTGCGCAGCGTCCGCTCGATCTTCTCGGTGAAGTCGTGGGCATCCCTGATCGACGTCGTTCCGGGCAAGGAGCAGCGAAAGGAAAGCGAAAATTCAGACCCCGATCGCCTGATTTCGATGTTCTTGGGCGCGATGCCACGTGCGGCGAACTCGGGAACACGCGCCAACGCCTCACGAATCTGTGCGGTTTCCTCGGGCGTGGCCAAGGTCGCGGCGCGTGCTCCACCGGCAGGCTCGACGTGCGTGACAACTCGCGCTAGTCGCGGGGTACTCTGTCGCAGCTCTGCGTCGATCTCCATGGTTCTGCGATGGGCCTGGGACAAGGGCAACTCGGCGGCCATCTCGAGGTGCATCTCGAGCACGAGCAAGGCGTCCTCCTCGTAGACGAGAAGGTTGTGAGCAGCAGCGTCGTGGGAGGCTGCGATGCGGCGGGCGGACGTCAGCAAGTCTTCCCCCGCGCCTTCGGCGGGTTCGACGTGGACGACCACGTCGGCTTTGGGCAGCTCGCGCTTGATGGCCGCCTCGGCGCCGCAGGCGATTTCGTGGCTGCGCTGCAAGGACTCGGCTCGGTCCACGACCAGCGTGAGGTCGACGAAGACTTCGGGGCCGCTGCGCCGTACGCGCACCTGCCTGACCTCGCGCACGCCGGCAACCTGGGCCATTCCGGCGATACGTGCCGCCAAATCAGAGGGCACGGTGTCGAGCAGGTCGTTGATGGACTTCTTGCCAAGTCGCACGCTGACGAGCACCACCACCAGAGCCACGCCAAGGGCCGCAACCGCGTCGGCCTTGGCCAGCCATGGGATCTCGAATGCGTGCGCCACCAGGACACCGCCAAGACCGAACAGGACCACCAGCGAGGACCAGATGTCGGTCGAGAAGTGCAGGGCGTCTGCTTCCAGGGCCTGGCTGTCGTATTTCTTGGCCACGCGAAGAAGGGCGCGCGAGCGGGAGAAATCCACGGCGATGGAAAGGATGACCACCAAGAAAGACCACAGGTTGGCGTCCACGTGGACCTGGGCGCGGAAGAACAGCCGCGCGATGGCCTCTCTGATGATCCAGGCACTGGTCCCGAGGAGCAGCACGGTTTCGAACAGGGCGGAAAGGTTTTCAATCTTGCCGTGGCCGTAGGAGTGTTCCTTGTCGGCCGGACGGCTGCTGGCCCGCACCGCCCACAAGGTCACCAGTGCCGCCATCAGATCGAGCCCCGAGTGGAGCGCCTCGGCGAGAATGCCGAGGCTTCCCGTCCAAAAGCCCACGGCCACTTTGGTTCCGGTCAGGACGAGCGCGGCCAGGACCGAGACCATGGCCACGCGGCTCTTTTCGGCTCCAGCGCCGCCGAGACCGGCGAAATGGTCGTGCGAGCTATGATCGTGGTCGAACATCAGGTTTCGTGGCGACTATACCGCGCGGTGCAAAAAAGACACTTCCGGTAGCGTTTCTCGGGTCGAAATAGGTTGCGCGATAGGCACGATCGATATACTGACCTCGGTGCTGGGGCAGCGGCGGGTGATGGGGTCCACATTGTCACGATTCCGTGAGCTCGCAGAGCGTGAATACAGGTTACCGAGTGGCTTATGCGAAATCCCTTCTCGCTACCATCGATTCTTCCCAAGCGTCTGGTACAGCCAGGCCGAGCCGCCGTGGCGGCGGGGATCGGCGCGCGCCTCTTTGAGGCCTCCGCCGCGGACAGCGAGACGCTGTTCCAGACGCACGCCACGTCCGCCAGCGGGCTTTCCCAAGAAGAGGCCGAGCAGCGCTTGGAGAAGCACGGCCAGAACGCGGTCGCGCAAGAGGAAGGTCATAGCTGGCGCGACCTGCTCCTGATGGCGGTTCTCAATCCGCTGGTCATCCTACTGTCGCTGCTGGCCATTCTCTCCGCGGTCACGGGTGATCTGCGCGCCGCCATCGTTATGTTACTGATGGTGGTCTTGGGCGTCGCTCTGCGCTTCTCTCAAGAAGCACGCGCCGATACGGCGGCGGCCAAGCTCAAAGCCATGATCCGGGTCACCGCGACCGTGGTTCGCGATGGCAAGGCCATCGAGATCGCACTGGCCGAGCTGGTGCCAGGCGACATCGTCAGGCTGGCCGCTGGCGACATGATCCCGGCCGACGTGCGCCTGCTCTCCTGCAAGGACTTGTTCATTATCCAGGCCAGCCTGACCGGTGAGTCCATGCCGGTGGAGAAATTCGACGCCCGCGAGACCTCCGCGGCCGGCTCGCCACTGGAGCTCAAGAATATCTGCTTTCTCGGCACCAGCGTCGAGAGCGGGACCGCGACGGCGGTCGTGGTGGGCACGGGCGCCAACACCTACCTCGGCAGCATCGCCAAGGCCATCTCCGGCCAGCGTGTGCAAACCAGCTTCGACAAGGGGGTCAGCCGCTTCACCTGGCTGATGATCCGTTTCATGATCGTGATGGTCCCGTTGGTGTTCCTGATCAACGGGTTCACCCGGCACAACTGGCACGAAGCCTTTTTCTTCGCGCTGGCCGTGGCCGTGGGCATGACGCCAGAGATGCTGCCCATGATCGTGACGGTGTGCCTGTCCAAGGGCGCCATGGCGATGGCGAAGAAGAAGGTCATCGTCAAGCGCCTCAACTCCATCCAGAACCTGGGGGCCATGGACGTGCTGTGCACGGACAAGACCGGGACCCTGACCATGGACCGCGTGGTGCTGGAAAAGCACTGCGACGTTCAGCTCGACGAGGACGACGACGTCCTGATGATGGCCTATCTCAACAGCCACTTTCAGACCGGGCTCAAGAACGTCCTCGACCGCGCCGTGCTGGCCCACAAAGAGGAGATCCACGACCAATTCAAGGTGCAGGCCCACCTCAAGCTCGACGAGATTCCCTTTGATTTCGGGCGGCGCCTGATGTCGGTGATCGTGGAGACGCCCGAGGGCAAGACCCGACTCATCTGCAAGGGCGCGCCAGAGGAAGTCTTCAGGCGCTGCACGCATTTCGAGTACGACGGCGAAATGATGCCCATGGAAACGGTCCTCATCGAGGATCTGCGCGAGGAATACCGCCGCTTGTCCGCCGATGGCTTCCGCGTGCTGGCCATCGCCTACCGCGACCTGGATCGCAAAGCGGCCTACGCGAAATCGGACGAGAGCGACCTGGTTTTGCGCGGCTATATCGCCTTCTTCGATCCGCCCAAGGAGACCACGGCGCCGGCCATCGCGGCCTTGCGCGAGCATGGCGTGACGGTCAAGGTGCTCACGGGCGACAACGATCTGGTGAGCCAGAAGATATGCCGCGAGGTCGGCATCCCCACCGATCACATGCTGCTGGGCAATCAGATCGAGGGTATGTCTGACGCCGACCTGGCCAATGTGGTCGAGCGCACCACGCTGTTCGCACGCCTAGCGCCCGCCCACAAGCAGCGCATCATCCTGGCCTTGCAGAGCAAGGGGCACGTGGTGGGCTTCCTGGGCGACGGCATCAACGACGCCCCTGGCCTGCGCGCCGCCGACGTGGGGATTTCCGTGGACTCCGCCGTCGACATCGCCAAGGAATCGGCCGACCTCGTGCTGCTGGAAAAGAGCCTGCTCGTGCTCGGCGACGGCGTCCTGGAAGGGCGCAAGGTTTTCACCAACATCCTCAAGTACATCCGCATGGGGGCCAGCTCCAGCTTCGGCAACATGCTGTCCGTGGTGGGCGCCAGCGCCTTCTTGCCTTTCATGCCCATGGCACCCATTCAGATCCTGACCAACAACCTGCTCTACGATTTTTCGCAGGTGCCGATTCCCGCCGACAACGTCGATCCGGAACAGATCACGCGTCCCCGGCCGTGGTCGATGAACGACATCACCAGGTTCATTCTACTCATCGGTCCGTGCAGCTCGGTGTTCGACTACACCACGTATCTATTGATGTACTTCGTGTTCGGGGCCAACACGCCCGAACATGCTTCGCTCTTCCAGACCGGCTGGTTTGTCGAATCCCTGATCACGCAGACACTCATCATCCACGTCATCCGCACCAACAAATTGCCGCTCGTGCAGAGCCGCGCCAGCTGGCCCATGAGCCTGACCACGCTGCTCGTGATGGCCACCGGTCTTTACTTGCCGTTCTCGCCCATTGCAGGGGCGCTGGGCTTCACGCCGCTGCCCGGCCTCTATTGGCCGTTTCTCTTCATCACCGTCATCTGCTACGTGGCACTGACCCAGGCGGTGAAGACCTGGCTGCTCAAGAAGGCCTGGACCTAGGTCAGGCGAGGTTGCTGAGCCCCAGCTTGCCAGCCACGTTGCAAGCGGCGTGCAGGCGAGCGCCACGGGGAAGGCGACCGGCGACGATCTCGCTCGCCAAGGGGCCTTCCACTAGGCGCTCGAAGGCACGGCGCAGGGGGCGGGCTCCTAGACTGCGGTCGCTTTCCATGCGCAAGACCTCCGCGATTACGCTGTCATCAATGGCAAAGGCGATGCCACGCTCGGCCTGCAGGCGTTGGCTCGAATCACGGGCGATGCGCGCGACGACAGCGGCAAGCTCGCTTTCCGAAAGAGGGGCGTAGCACAGCACTTCGTCGATGCGATTCCACAGCTCGGGTGGCAGCCGGCTGCGGGCCAGCGCCAAGATGGTGGTGCCCGCGGGTGTGCGGGCCCGCCTGTAGCACTCGCTGCCAAGGTTCGAGGTCATGACCACCGCCGCCGAGGAGAAGTCGACCGTGCGCCCGCGACCGTCGGTGAGGCGTCCGTCCTCAAGGATCTGAAGCAGCAAGAGCAAGACCTCGCGGTTGGCCTTTTCGAGCTCGTCGAGCAGCACCACCGATGCGGGCCGCCGCCGGATGGCCTCGGTCAGTTGTCCGCCGTCCTCATGGGCAACGTAGCCAGGCGGCGAACCAATGAGGCGGGCGATGGAATGGGCCTCGCTGTACTCCGAGAGGTCGATGCGCACCAAGGCTGATTCACCGTCGAAGAGTGCCTCCGCAACGGCGCGCGCCGTCTCGGTCTTGCCCACGCCGGTGGGGCCCAGCAAAAGGAAGGACGCCAGCGGCTTGCGTCCACGGAAGCCGGCGTAGCTCCGGCGCAAGACCGATGCGATCTTGGCCCGTGCCTCGACGTGGCCGACGACACGATCTGCGAGACGCAGCTCAAGGGTTCGAAATCGGTCGTCGTCGTCGCGCAGGAGCTGGCTTGCGGGCACGCCGGAAGCGTCCCCGACGACGGCGGCGATGGCGCGCGCCGAAACCTCGGACTCGGACATGCGCTGGGCGCGGGCGAGGGCGACTTCGGCGATGGCGAGCGCTCGCCCTGGTTGCGCGCGCTCGCAAGGATAGCGAGGGGAAAGACGCAGCAGGGCCGCAGCCACATCCGGGGCGAATCCAACGCCGCTTTCGCCGGCCAGGGCATCCAGTCCGGTTTCAATCATCTCGCGCAACATGGCGGGCTCGGGGGCCGGCAGCACGACGGTTTCCAGTGCATGGCCAAGATCGGGGCTGCCGAGCTCAATGCGCCTGAGGTCGGCGGGCGTCAGGCAGAGAATCCATCGTCTGCCCGCTGCCGCACACGCGAGCAATTGCAACACGCCGTCACCGCCCTCTGGGCCGAGCCAGGACGAGCCTTCCAGGACGATGGCCACGGCGCCAGGAGCGCGGCGGTGAAGAACTTGCAGGAGAGCGCCCGCCGAGGAAGAGGCACCAAGATCCCCGGAGGGGAAGACCGGAGGCTGGAGACTGGAGGCCGCCAGGGCGGCAAGAAGGGCCGAGCGACCCGAACCCGGATCTCCCACGATCGCGATCACGCGAGCGGTCTTCGCCTGCAAAAGGTCGAGCAAGCGGCCCAGCTCACGCTCGCGATAGAGGACCGGGACGTGCGGTGGCTCGACGGGCAGGAGCTCCCACGCCGCCTGCGTAGGCGAGTCCTGGCTGGTGGAAGAAACGTCGTGGCCAGCTGGCTGCGCATTCGCGAGCAGCACGTTCTCCGGCAGCCGGGACGATGTCTGACCTGGAGGCGGCTCCTCCTGTTCGCGCAAGAGTCTGCGCTCGTGCAGACCGGCCGGCCCAGTGAGCATGCGCATGACCACGCCGCGCAACTTGGCGGGGTCGACACCGGAAAGCCGCAACGTCTCGGCGGCCGCGCCGCCTCCGCGCAGAAGCGCCAGCAGCAGGTGAAGAGAAGTGGTTTGCTCAGCCGCAAGTCCGAGGGCGATTTCCTGACTGGCCTGGGCCATGGCCACAGGATCCACGCCGTAGTCGGGACGAACTTTGGTGGCCAGGATCTCAATCGCGGTCGAAGTGACGCCACGCTCGGCAAGCAAGCGGGCCGCGGCACCACCCGCGCGAAGCATTCCGAGTAGGACATCTACGCTGGTGAACCCACGCCCGGCCATACCGGCCAGCCTTTGCGCTTGGCCGACCGCCGCCTGGTAGTCGGCGCTGACAGGCCGAACCAGGCCGTCGACAATCACGGCAGGCGGTGCCTCGTTGGCCTTCAAAGCGTGCGACATTAAACAACAAGCTAGCAGGGCAGGGCCGTCCGTCAAAAAAGCCCTGTTCTTCCTGCCGGAAAAGCGGCTAGATTTGGTTCTCCAACAACTGATCACACGAGGGTAGCGATGTTGAAGTTCAATCGTGCTACGGCGGTCGTCCTTGGGACGATCCTAGTCTCTTCGGTAGCGCTGGCGGCAAAACCGGAGGATGTCTTCAAGGGAAGAATCGTCATCACCGAAAACCGCTTGCCAACGCATTTCGCTTCCGAGGGTGCGTTCGTGCAGGCCATCCACCATGCCTCCATCGACAAGGTGTGGCCCCTGGAGGAAAAGGGCAACGACGTCGCGGTTTGGAAGTTCGAGTACATCGCGTTCTTCGCGCGCCCCCTCAACGACAACGAGATCACGGTCAAGTTCTGGGAGGTCGGCGGCGGATCGCAGAAGTTCGTGGCCGGCGACGAGCAGTATACGCGCGAACGCGGAAGCCGCATTTTCTCGGCCAGCATCACCGTGGCCAAGCCGGAATTCGACACCAACAAGCAGTATCTCATGACCATCGAATCCGGCGCGCGCGTCCTGGCGCAGACCAAGTTCTGGCTGCGTGGAAAAGGTCCAAAGTACAGTGGCAAGGTCGAGTTCAGCGACGAGGAAGCCAAGCAGCGTTAGCGCCTCGACCTTTGCCGTCCTGGGTTCAAGCCGGGACCGCCGCCTAGCGCGAGACGACCTAGGCAAGAAAACCCTGGGTATGGGCCAGGGTTGCGTTGTACGATCAGTGGGCCAGACATGGAGTCCGGATCGGAAAGAGGAACACACGTGCAAACCCACAAACGAACCTTGACGGCTGCTTTCCTGGGAATGCTTTCGCTGGTCGGATGCAAAGGTGGAGACGGCCAAGAGCTGACCAGCCGACTCAATGAAGCCAACGACAAGGTCGTTGCGTGCAAGAAGGATTTGAACGACCTCAAGGCTATGAACGCCGAGTTGAAACAGAAGCTCGCGCAGGCCATGGCCAACCCGGCGCGGGTGCAGCTTACGGATCCGGACGTTCTCAATCTCATCGCCGAGATCAAGGGCAAGCAGGGCGGCGCCGATGGCGACATCGTGCTGGGCAAAGGGGATCTGAATCCCAAGGAGGCCAGCCGCGTGGTCCGGCAGGGCGCGCAGGCGTTGCAGAAATGCTACGAGCGCGCGCTGAAGAAGAATTCGGCGCTACAGATGCAGTCCGGCCTTGGGGTGTTGCTCGAGATCACCGTGAAGCCGACGGGAATCGTACAGGCCATGAACCTGTCTCCCCACGTGGACAACGATTTGACGGAATGTGTTCGCACCACCGTGACTCGCTGGAAGTTTCCGCCCTTCGCCGGTGAGTCCGTGGTGGTCGCCCAGAAGCTCACGCTTACACCCAAGACGTAGCGAGGTTCCTGTTGTCGTCGCGTCTTCGCCGACGACGATCCGTTCGCCGATCTGCCCTTCGCAGATCTAGTTCGAGCGATCGGGGTGGAGCTGCGCGGTCGAGCGCTCGGTGCACACAGGGCCGACGCCACGGATGGCCTGGCACAACTTCAAGTAGCGCGCTTCAACCGGCCGATCGGCCGTGCGTGGCCGCTTTCCAGGATCGGTGATTGTCAACCGCATCGACGTCAACTCGGACGTGTCCATGTTCATGGCTCGCGCAAGTGCGTAGTACAGAACCGCGATGCGATGGGGATAGTGGCGCGCGGGTCCTCGATCGATGTAGCGGGGACCGTGGTTGTAGTGTGCCCAATAGGCGTGCGTCTTGTGCATGCACGGCACGTGCTTCTGCTTGGTCCGCAGAACACCGTCGCTGTCGCGCAAGCGAATTGTTACGTCGGTGATGCCGCCACCGTTGCGCCAATGCGCGAGCTCGCGCGCGCCGATGTCGATGTTGGTCACCGGATCCATCACTTCCGACCAGGCCATCCCGCGCACGTTGCCGTTCACGCAGTGGCTGTGCTTGTCGACGATGCAACGGATCCCCATCAGTCCGCCGTCCTTGGCGTACAGCGTGCCCGCCTTCAGTGTCGTGCGGAAGGCTTTTTCGTTCATGTCGCTCTCATTGAGCATCACCGCGAGGATCAGCGATGGAGAAACTGCGTGCCGTTTCGATGAATCGAGAACCGCGTTCGCGATCTGTTTGCAATATTCCGGTTTCCACGCGGACGTTCGCCAGCGCACGCGATCTTTCACTTCGCAGATCGTCGTCGCGAGGCAAGACGCGCCGGGGACATCGGTCGCGGGGGCGGGCACAGTTGTGGCGCCGGTCTTGCTTTCCACCTCGGTACCCGGTTCCGCGTCATGGGTCGGGATGGCAAGCGGAATCGCCATCAAGCCTGCAAATGCGGCGATGGCATGGGAAACCGAAGTCTGACCGAAGGCTTGAAGCACTCAGAATCCTTGGAAAACCTGGAAGCTGTCTTTGCGCCGGCGCGGTTGCCGGTATCTCTACACCGGTCCGCCAGCGGCGAAGCCCGGAGGGAATTGAGTCGGTCGAAAAATTATCTTTACTTTGCCATCGGCGCCTCGTCAACCACAAAAAAGATTCCACCTAGCGCGGAAAGATCGATTCCCATAGGTTCACCGACAAAGCGACTCTCGATTATGAGCAGAATCCATGAGCAGAATTGTCGATGTATTTGTTCCACTCGATGCGAGCGATGAACCTCTTGCGCCGCTGATTTCGCGCACGCTCGGAATTCCGCGCGAGCAGTTGCGCGACCTGCGCGTGCTTCGGCGCTCGCTCGACGCGCGCAAGGCACATGCGCTCGGCCATCGTCTTCGGGTCGAGATTCTCGCCGAAAGTGAACGGGTGTCGGGGCAAGCCACCTCGCCCGCCCCCCCGCGCTGGCCAGCCTCGATTCAGCGTCCGAAGATCGTCATCGTAGGCTCGGGACCCGCGGGCACGTGGGCCGCGCTTCGCCTCGCCGAGGCTGGTCTTCCGTCGACGATTGTCGAGCGCGGGAAACCCGTGCAACCGCGACGTCACGATCTCGCGGGCGTGCAGCGCGGTCGGCTCGATCCCAATTCGAACTACTGTTTTGGCGAAGGCGGCGCGGGTACGTACTCGGATGGAAAACTCTACACACGCACCAAGGATCGCCATGCGGTGGATCGCGTGCTCGCGGATCTGGTTCGCTTCGGTGCGGATCCCGACATCGCCGTCGAATCCCGTCCGCACGTTGGATCGAACAAACTGCCCAAGGTGCTCTCGGCGCTGCGGAAATTTCTTGAAAGCCAGGGCGTGTACTACAGGTTCTCATCCACGCTGGCCGATGTGGTCGTCTGCGACGGGAACATCCGCGCCGTGCGCACGGGCGATGGTGACGAGCTACCCGCGGACATCGTCATCCTTGCTTGCGGGCACTCGGCGCGCGACGTGTACCAATGGGTGGCAGGGGCGGGCATCGCACTCGAACGCAAAGGCAGCGCGGTAGGCGTGCGCCTGGAACATCCCCAGCCCGCGATCAATCGGATTCAATATGGCAAGGCCGCAGGCGACGAACGCCTACCGCCGGCGTTCTACGAGGTCAGCGCCGCGGGCATCGATCGCGGCGTTTACAGTTTCTGCATGTGTCCGGGTGGATTCATCGTACCAGCGGCCACCGAAGCCGATGGCGTGGTCGTCAATGGCATGAGCCTCTCTCGTCGTGATTCGCCTTACGCCAACTCGGCCATGGTCGTGGCCCTGCGACCAGAAGACTATGGCGAGGCGTCGCTCGGCCCGCTCGCCGGCATCGAATTCCAGCGCCGGATCGAACGCGCCGCCTTCGCCGCTGGTGGCGGTGCCTTCCGGGCACCCGCGCAACGTCTTGCCGACTTTCTCTCGCGCAGACCGAGCTCGTCGTTGCCTGCGCTGAGCTACCACCCAGGCGCGGTGGCTGGTCGGATCGATGAGATCTTTCCCGCCTTCGTGACGGACTCGCTGCGCACAGGATTGGAAGGCATCACGCGACGGCTGCGCGGATTTCTGCACGAGGATGCCGTGCTGGTAGCCGCGGAAACGCGAACCAGCGCCCCGCTGCGAATCGTACGCGACCCCCTCACGCTTCAGTCCCCCTCATTGCCCGGTCTTTTTCCCGCGGGCGAAGGGGCCGGCTACGCGGGCGGCATCGTCAGTGCCGCCATCGACGGTGCTCGCGTGGCGCAAGCGATCTTGTCGCGTGCCACGTAGTCAGCTCTGATATGGAAACCCTGACCTGAAACCACCTCGCCCCGCGCAGCGGGGGGGTCGCCGAGTGCAGCGAGGCGGGTGAGGGGCTGCCCAACGTTTCATACCTGAAGGATCCGGGCTTTCGGGCCGGCGGAGGTCCTAGGAGGGTTCCCAAACCCTCCCGCGCTCCGGCTCCGCCGGGCAAAGCCCGGCTATGCCAACGCGACTAAGATCGAAAGGGATCGTCCTTGACGTCGGGCGAGGGCGATCCTTCTTCTTGGTCAGCGCGCGCTTCCTGCCCCTCTTCGATCGCTTCCATCTCGGCGCCGGCGGGCAAGATGGTGCCGTCGAGATAGCGCAGGAACATGTCGAGAAAGGAAGCCTCCTTCGCGGAGAGACCGTCGAACATCGCACCTATCTGGTAGGCCCCGGCGATGGCCGTGCTCCACACCACCCGCGCGCGCAGGGGCAGGGGTTCCGAGGATGAGCTTGGCCCGAGCAGCAGCACGAGCTCGATGCCCAGGTTCGCGCCGAACCCCAAATCCTCGCTTGTGACCAGGCAAATGCCCGAGCGGGATAGGTCGCGTGTTCGAGCGATCAGCTTTCGGCCATCCACGGTGCTGACGTTGGCTTGAACGTCCACAGTGAATCGTGGGTGCCGGCGGAGATTCTCTGTGGGTTCGGACATTGTTCTCCTATTGCTCCTACTTGCCGGACACGCAGGTGGCGAAGGCTCCCCCCGAAATCGCATTCAGCTCGGCCTCGACCTCGCTTGCGCGCAGGTGATGACGGACGTTGTCGCCATGGCCATCGGACACGTCGAGAATCAGGCCCCGTCGCTCGAAGTAGAGCCGGTTCATGGTCGCCTCGATATCCCTTCTTAATTCGGCCATGTGCATCGCTTGGTTCTGTGCCGTTAGCTCGTCGGATGAGAACACCAGTTTGCCTAGATCCCAGGTGGCTCGCGCCTCGTATCGTATGTCATTTACGGTGTCGATCCCAAGAGGGGAAGTGAGCGCGGTTGACGAGCTGTTGACATCCAGTGACTCGCTGCGGCCATAGCGTCGCGAGACGAGCACACGAAGCTCGGGCAACCAAGCGGCTTGGCCCGCACGCGTTACATAGGAACGAGCCCGTTCGGGTTCGGACATAGCCAGTTCCACGGCCTTGCGCCGGGCCAGGGTCAGGCAGTTCTCATCGGGATCGCGCAGATCCACGGTGCGCTCCGAGTGACGTGGGTGAACGGGCGGATTCTCAGGTTCCGACTCGGGGGCTTCGGGAAGCGCCGCAGAGAAGACCGGGATGGATTGGAGAGGAAAAGCCGCGAAAGCCAGCGCCTCCAATTGACGACCGCCGGGGGCGAATGTCGCGGCTGCGCGCACGGACACCTTGGGCATCCAAGAAAGCCACGATGCAGACCCGCGCCCCACGCGCGCGCGGCGGATGCTCGAACGCTTCGTCGGAGGCGGCGCAACCCCGTCGGCCGAGGTGTAGAGGCCATCAACTGTGGCAAGCCACAGATGATGCGCGGAGGCTGCGACATCCACGGGCAAGAGTCCCACCGGTATGGCCATGGCCTCCCAATGCCGGCCTTGATCCGACGATGCCAGTAGCTTCTCGCCCACGGCCAACCACGGCATCTCCGGGCCTTCTGGGCAGAGGAGCCGGCGGGCCCGAATACCTTGAGCGCGCGTTTCTGGACGACTATCGGGCTCAATCACAAGCACGGAATCGGAAAGTAAGACGACCAGGTTTTCGCCGCAGAAGGAAATGTCTGCGACCGCGGCGCTAGGGGCCAGGTTCCTCGGGCTGTCTGCATCTACGGTCCACCAGATTCCCGAGGCGCCTACCCAAGCTTGGCGCCGTCCACTGGCGGACAAGGCGACGTTGTTGGCTGGCGCGGAAATTTGGATGAGGCGACGTGGGCTGGCGGGCGTTGCGAGTACGGCGAGGGTGCTTCCGCGCGATGCAAGCAGGCTTTGGCCTGCGGCTGCCAGCGGCGCGCCCCAGCCTTCACGTCCCGATTCGCGAACGAGCATGCCATCCGAACCCACGTGAATGATCCCGCGCGCACCGGCAATCCAGATATGGCTGGCACTTGCGGCCAGGACCGGCGGCGGAAGGGGAGGATCGTGCGGCCGAGAAACAGAGGCGCGAGCGCGTTGCCGCTGCGCAAGCCTTTGTTCGTCGTAGAGCAACTCGTCGGAGAAGTCGGTGTCGCGGTCGATCTCTGCAACGTCCAACAGATCCAAGATATGTTCGGCTTCCCTTTTTGTGGCGGGTGCGCCCGACGGCTGGTCGTCTCTTGCGGAGTCGGCAACGCGCCCGAGGATCCTGCCATCCTCATGCAGGATGAACACGGTGCCCTTGCGAATCACGGCCACGTGATCGCCAGCGGCGACCACGCGATCGATCGCGCCGGGCAGCACCGGGATGAAGTCTGCGCGGACGGATAGGGGCAGGCTGAGAAAACAGAAGGTCGCGGTGATGATGAATGTACGCATGCCCCGACCTAAAGCAACCCGCGTGCCTGCGCAGGACCTCGATTTTTCGCACCCGATGAGGTGTCCAGAAATCGAAGCGGACGAGGCGAGGAGGATGGTGCCGAACTGTCCGCGAGAACGCGATGCCCACTGCCACGAGGGGGAGTATCAGCCTCACCCCGTGGCCCCTCTCCCGGAGGGAGAGGGGCGGATTCTGCCCGTAATTACCGCGCCTTTCCTCACCCCTCTCCCTGCGGGGTCGCTCATGATTGATCCTTGTAAGTGATCGATCTTCCACGGATATAACCACCGCCCC
>OBLT010000294.1_pt1 | contig 35449 bp, 33 predicted proteins | sample 1518721 | NCBI WGS metagenome assembly OBLT01 (sample SAMEA3539307, study PRJEB22396) | soil metagenome | biome: tundra; feature: field; material: soil | place: USA | collected 2010-05 | depth 0.15 m | reverse complement strand
GTAAATTGCTATTCGCATAATTTTTATTGATGTAATTTTTTAATTACAAAGAACAATAAATTTAACCCAATTGTGTAAAAATAAAGTGTTTTAAATGAAAGAATTCAGCAAAGCTGGCAAGGTGGTATGGACTTCTCAGATATCAAGATAATTCATCAGATTTCTGAAGTTCAGATCAATTTCACTTTCAAACAATTCTTCTCCGGCATGATAAGAGATGATATATTCATGTCTTTCAAATGCTGCAATTATAGTAGATATTTCCTTTTTATTAAGGTGTAGCGTCACTAGTAATAATGAAGAATCCGGCTTCATGGTTATATTTAAATGAAGTATTACAGAACCATCACTTTCCACAATCCGGCTTATTTCTGAAATTGAAAAGCGGCTTCTTTCCATTTCCAATACAATTACAGCGCCAGATTCATTTGCACCGGAAAAATTTCCTAATGCAGCAAGAAGATCCTGGCCCCCAATAGAGCCGATCAATTCATTGGTCTCATTCACTACCGGTATTAAGTTAGTCTGATAATGATTACTGATATTTACTGCATTTAAAAAATGTTTTCTTGAATTTACCGAAGCGTCAATAAAATCATTCTGGAAGTATTCAATCGGAATTTTCTTATTTTCTTCATCAAGCAAGTCATCCTCACTGATCATGCCTAAATATTTTTCTCCGGAAACTACGGGCAGGTGAGTTATTTTAAAATCGCTCATCAATTGTAAAGCTGTAGAAACTGTATCAGATAATTTTAATTGAGGTAAGACGCTATTAATGAGTTCCTGGGCTAACATGGTTTAAATACAATTGAAATGTTAGAAAATAAACAAGCTTTCTTATATAGACAACAAAAACTAATGAACTGTTGCAGCATGGACCTTCAATTTTGAAAGAAATCCACTTAGAATTTTGTTAAACTCGTTGGGAACCTCCATCATAGGCGCATGGCCACATTTGTCAATAAAATGAAGTTCACTGTTAGGAATCAATTTATGAAATTCTTTGGCCACGAATGGTGGTGTAATCGTATCATTATTGCCCCATATCAGGCAAGTTGGTTGCTTAATCTGACTTATTTCTTCTCCGAGGTTGTTTCTGATAGCTGACTTAGCCAGGGAAATTATTTTGATTACCTTAATCCTGTTGTTAGTGATTTCAAAACATTCATTTACCAACTCTTCAGTTGCCATGGCTGGATCATAGAAAGTAAGTTGCGTCTTTTTGCGGATATATTCTTTGTCACCGCGCTTGGGATAACTATCACCCATGCCATTTTCGAAAAGGCCGGAACTTCCGGTAAGTATAAGAGACTTAATTCTTTCAGGATGCTTCAATATGTAAACCAGCGCAACATGACCTCCAAGTGAATTGCCCAGCAAATGAATTTGATTGTATCCACGGGTTTCTATGAACTTATAGACAAATTTTTGAAGGCCACCAACAGTAGTGTGCAAAAGATCAAGTTCAAAAAGCGGGAGCATGGGAACTATTACCTTATTTGTCTTCCTGAAAAATTCGACAAGATGCTCAAAATTACTTAACGCACCAAACAGCCCGTGAAGTAATAAAAGAGGCTCGCCTTCCCCTTCTTCAATAAATTTGAACTTGCCGTCTAGTTGAATTTGATATTCCATTGATCTGTTTAGGCGAATGGGTTTATTTACCCACTGTTATTAATGCAAAATAAATGTTTCTATGCAAAAAATTACGAAATAATATTAGATCATCATTCAGGCATTACGTTTTTTTGAGCAAGTCTTTCAAAAAAACTTTCCAATTCCCGGAATATATCTTTAAAGAAAGGTATTATTTTACCCAGATTATCGATCACTTTTGGACCCCATGGTTGAATATACCTGTATAATGAAGAATTGGCTATTTCGGGCGATTTCAGTAAAAAAAGCTTTTCAGCAAAAAATAACAAAACGCTAAATATAATTGTATAAATAATTACATAAAGTATCATTCCTCCAAGTCTGTCAATCCATCCCAGCATGGTAAGGTCAATAGTTTTTTTTATGAGCCTTGCTCCTAACCCCACCAAAAATATTACCACAATAAATACCAGGAAGAAAGAAATGAAAGGTAACCACCTGGTGGCAGAAATAACATTTTTACCAAGGTAAACTGCAACAATAGCAGATAGCTTAAGCGCAGCGGCAAGACCTATTAGGAATCCAAGTGTAGAAAAAATACCTAAAATAAAACCTTTGCGCAACCCCTTAATTACCGCAATAAGCATCAGGAAAGCAAACGTAATATCAATAATCATAAATCATTTACCATTAAGCATTGATGACATGATACCCAATATACTAAATCTGCTTTATTATTTTACTATGAATTTGAGCTAAGGATCTCTTTTACGATTGAAGAAATTGTTTTGCCATCGGCCTTGCCTGCGAGTTGTTTGTTGGCCAAACTCATCACCTTTCCCATGTCTGCCTGGGATTTGGCCCCGGTTTGTTTAATAATTCCTTCAATAATATTATTCAGTTCTTCCTTGCTTAATTGTTTCGGAAGAAATTTTTCAATCACCACAATTTCCTCTTTTTCTTTTTCAGCAAGATCTGTTCTTTGCTGCTTCTCAAATATTTCAAGGGATTCCTTTCGCTGCTTAACCAATTTTTGAAGCAGCTTTATTTCATCTTCTTCTTTTATTTCCCCGCTGAATCCTTCTGAGGTCTTAAGGTTTATTATTGCAGCCTTTATTGCTCGGAGAGACCGCAAAGATTTTTCATCCTTTGCAAGCATCGCTGTCTTTAACTCAGCCATTACATTTTGTTCTAAGCTCATGATATATGATTATTAATTTACAATATAATTATTTTTGTAATAATCTTTTAAGCATTCCTTACCAAAATCCCGGTCCTTCGGTCTTTACATTCACTTTTCCTTTTCCATCTCTATAAACTTAGCGTGAAATTCTTTTGCAAAAGATTTTATGTCATTACTTAAACTGTTGTATTTGGTAGCCCTTTGAAAAGTATCACCCATTGCAGTAAATACCTGGTAATAAAAGTCAGCCATTTCATCTACCATCATGTCTTTTGTCCACAGATCGATACGCAAGGCTGATTTGTCAAGAGCATCCCAAAAGGCAATGAACATGGCTTTTGCATTTTGGGGAGATTCTGCAGTGCTTCCCGTTGCAGTCCAGATTATTTGTTGGGGAATTTTTTCATCATCAAGATGCACCTTAATATTTATCTCGGATTCTTTCATATGAAGCGCAAATTAATACTATTGAGGGTTTATTAAAAAAACGATATTCAGGATGTATTCAAAACAGTTCACATCGCAGTATTTTCGATACTTTTCCAAAGCATGGAGGCTGCTATATCCCAATTATATTTAGCTGCCTGAATTTCTCCTTTCTTAATTAATTCGTTCCTCAGGTTTTCATCTCTGAAAAGCATCATCATTTTTATGGCAATTTCTTTATAATCATTTTGATCAGCATATAAGGCAGCACCCTCAAATATTTCAGGTAATGCTCCCGCAGAAGAAGCAATAACCGGAATGCCGCAAAGCATCGCCTGCAAAACATGTGTTGCAAAACATTCGTAATTCGATATCTGAACAATTGCATATGATGATTCGGTTAGCTGAACAAGTTGTTCAATGTTTACATTTTCAAAAACCCTTACATCCTCTCGAAATTTAAAAAGTCGCAGATCCTCAATAAAGTCCTCATAATTATGTCCGGGATTGCCGGCAATTATTAATTGCATACTGCTTTTTTGTCTTTTTTTAAATGCAGAAAACGCCTTTAGCAAATTCATAAGATTTTTATGAGGCGCAATCTCTCCCGGGTAAATAAAATATTCATTACCGCCTGCAAATTTTGATTTTACCAATTCTCTTTCCGTAAAGGAAATTTTATGAAAGTTTCCATTGATACCACATTTAATAACATCTATTTTCCCGTTTTCCGTTTTAAGATACTTGCTGATTTCATCCTTACCATATTGGGAGAACACAATAATCTTTTTTGATTTTTTCAGAAGTCGAGGTAAAAAAGATTTATAAAATAAAAGGTGAGTCTTTTTGAATAATTGAGGGAAATGAATGAATGAAAGATCAGGAGCAATAATTATTTGGGGAACTTTTGGTTTCGAAGAACCGAGGCCAAAACCTACAAAAATATCCGCTTTATATTTTTTTAGAATCGCATTAATTTTAATATTAAACCGGAAATATAATTTTGAAGGACTTTCGCTATTCAATCCCGTTACTGCATGAATAATATTGTCTGAATATCCAAATAATTCGCATGGTTTATCACCGGAAACCAGAATAAAAGTATGACTGGAATGTAATTTTATTATTCTCCTGAATGTTTCAAAAATAAAGATCTCATTATCATACGGGATAGTACCGCCCTTCATTATTGTATTTATTGCAATTACCATTAGAGAAATTAAATTAATTTGCTTCTTCTAATTTAGGGGTAAAGCTGGCGGGATATTTTAAAAAGTGTTGTCTGCAAATACTTGTATTATTTGAGCACCTTCAGCTTTACCGTTTCAATGCGGGTATCACTCACACTTAAAATATCAAACTGGTAATCATCAATAATAATCCTGTCCTTTTGCTTTGGAATAGATTCGTGATTGCTGATAATATATCCTGATAAGGTTTCAGTTTCTTCCTTCTTTCTGAAAGTCATTTTATATTTATCAGTCAGATAATCCAACTCCAGTCTTCCGCTCAATATATACTCATTAGCTGAAATCTGTTTATCAACAAATTCTTCGCTGATATCGTATTCATCATTGATTTCACCAAAAATTTCTTCCAGCAGATCCTCCATTGTTACAATACCTGAAGTACCACCAAATTCATCGATAACCCAGGCAATACTTTTCCGCTCCCTGCTGAATTTATTAATCAGGTCCGTGGCACTCATACTTTCCGGAATAGTTGGAATTGGTAAAATTATGGAACGGAGGTCCTTTGGGCTTTTGAACATATCAAGCTGGTGAATATACCCCTGAATATTATCAATGTTTCCTTCATATACAACAAGCTTGCTCAACTTGGTTTCTATGAACTTATTCTTCACTTCCTCAAGGGAAGCATTTATTTCTATGCCAACAATTTCTTTCCTCGGAATCAGGCATTCCCTGGCTTTCACTTCTGACAAGCTCAGCACATTTTCGAATAATTCATTATTCATTTCTTCACTATCTTCTTCATCATTCGTTTTGCTTTGGTGAATGAAATGTTCCAGGTCTACTTTTGTAAATGCTTCGCTCTTATTTTTGATTTTTACATTGAAAATATATTTGAGCATCCATTCAGCGATATTTACAAAAAAGGAAGCAACCCAGGCGAACAGGAAATAAAAAAATTTTACAATGAAAGTAATAATGAAGCTGCCGGTTATGGAATTGCCGGAAGCCCGAAAAAATGCTTTGAATATAAATTCAAAAAATAATAATAAAGTAGTTGAGATAACTGTCTCGGCAAAAAGTTTCAGGAATGGATTGTCAATTTTCCAATAGATCCAAACACTGTCAAGTACGCTGCTCCAAAGCAGGCCATAAATTACCAGTAAAATATTGAATGCTACCAGCGTCGTCCCAATAAACCGTGCCGGCTTTTCCATAAATGCAGACCAGGTTTTACCGGCATAACTACCTTGTTTTTTTCTCAACTCGATAGAAAGCTTGCTGACTGATATAAAGGTAATTTCAATTCCTGCAAAAAATCCGATAAGCACGAGCGAGGCAATAATTGCTAAAAGCGACATCCAGTCCATATTTCAAAAATATAACATTGCAGGAGAACAACGTGCAAATTTAATCCCCGGACAGAAACGCAGAAACGATGCTTTCGGCTTCCTGGCAAGCCTTTTCAAAATCCTGGTTGATGATCACATTTTCGAAATGATTTTTAAATGTCATTTCGTAAGAAGATTTATTGATGCGGGCCTCCAGCGAGTCTTCCGTTTCTGAACCTCGTCCTTGCAGTCTTTTTCTCAATTCTTTGGAAGAAGGCGCCTGCACAAAAATGGATATTGTATTTACAGGATATTGCTGTTGAACATGAATGGCGCCTTGCACATCTATATCAAGAATCGGGATTTTCTTTTCTGACCATATACGCTCAATTTCCGATTTAAGTGTGCCATAATATTTTCCTTCATAAACCATTTCCCATTCTAAGAATTCTTTTGCATGAATCTTCTCTTCGAAATCTTTTTCTGAAATAAAATAATAATCTCTCCCATCTTTCTCATTTTCCCGGGGTTTTCTGGTAGTATCAGAAACAGAAAAAACAAGTTGAGGAAATTTTTTCAAAAGATATTTAACGATTGAGGTTTTTCCTGAACCGGAGGGGGCTGTTACCAGAATGATCTTATTATATTTCTTACTCATTAAATTTGTTAGATGGCTTCCTGTGATTTGTAACTGGCCCTGTTGTGTCTTATCTATTTGTCAATTACTAATTATGCTGCTTTATATTACTTTCTTACAATGTCTGCACCCAATTTTATCAACCTTTCATCAATATTTTGATAGCCTCTGTCTATCTGTTCAATATTTTGAATTACGCTCATACCTTCCGCACTTAATGCAGCAATCAGCAAGGCAACCCCAGCTCTTATATCCGGACTGCTCATCTGTATTCCTCTTAAAGGGGTTTTTCTTTCCAGACCAATAACGACTGCCCTGTGGGGATCGCACAATACAATATGAGCTCCCATTTCAATAATTTTATCAACGAAGAATAGCCTGCTTTCAAACATTTTTTGATGCACCAGCACACTGCCTTTAGCCTGCGTAGCTACTACCAAAATGATGCTAAGCAGATCCGGTGTAAATCCTGGCCACGGGTGATCTGAAATAGTCAGCACAGAACCATCCATAAATGTTTGGATTCGGTAAATCTCCTGCGCTGGAATATGAATATCATCACCTGCAAAATTCATTTTTATACCCAATTGCTGAAATCTTTCAGGTATTACCCCCAAATGACTGATACCTGAATTTTTAATGGTGATGTCACTTTGCGTCATCGCTGCAAGGCCTATGAAGGAACCGACTTCAATCATATCTGGAAGAATTCGGTGAGAGGTTCCGGATAACTCGAGGACCCCTTCGATAACCAGTCTGTTGCTGCCTGTGCCTGATATTTTTGCACCCATCGCATTCAGCATATTACATAATTGTTGAATGTAGGGCTCACAAGCTGCATTATAAATAGTTGTGGTTCCGGTGGCCAATACAGCAGCCATCACGATGTTTGCTGTGCCTGTAACGCTTGGTTCATCCAGGACCATATAGGTCCCTTTAAGCTGCTTGGTTTCCAGCAGAAAAAAAGATTCATCTGCATAATAGTCAAACCTGGCACCCATTTTTTGAAATCCGATAATGTGCGTATCCAGTCTCCTGCGACCTATTTTATCGCCTCCTGGTTTCGGGATATACGCTTTTTTGAACCTTGCCAGCATAGGGCCTGCCAGCATCACACTTCCGCGTAAACGACCGGTCATTTTTTTAAAGGCGGGAGAAGCGAGGAATTCAATATCCACTGATGCGGCCTCAAATGAACAGGTATTACGATCTGTTCTTTCGATCTTTACACCTAATCCTTCAAGCAATTCAATCTGAAGATTTACATCAATAATATCAGGAATATTAGAGATGGTAACTTTTTTACTGGTAAGCATTACCGCAGAGATAACCTGCAGGGCCTCATTTTTTGCGCCCTGAGGGGTTATTTCCCCTTTTAATTTCCTTCCGCCATTAACTTCAAAAATGCCCATCAGAGATTATTTCACTAAAAGAACAAAAATAAAACCCCGGCAGAAAATAATAGCCGGGGTAGCAAACTTATTTTTATGCAATAAGATTTTTAATATCTTTTTTTAGGATACTTGTTTCTGCCTGAACTTCTGTTATCTCTGGCCTGGTTGTCCCTTCCCTGGTTGCGACCTCTTCCACCAAAGTTTTTACGATATTTACCGACATTACTGATAAATTCTTCCCTGCTATTATCTACCCTATGCTTAACAAAAGGTTTGTTATTAAATTCCAATTCCCCTTTGGTTATTGAACTGAGTTCTGTCTGAATATTATCATCGTGCACCAATTCTTTATGCCAGTTGCTGTATGTTAGCTTCATATAATAAGCTATGGAATTTGCAAAGCCTTGTCGCTTTTCAGGATCTTCTTCTTTGAGTGCCTTATCAATGACTATTTCAATATTTTTTCCAAGGTGATTATACTTCGGGTATCGCTTGGGATAAGAAAGGATTTCAGGCTTGGCCTTTAATGTTTCCCGGGTGGGTATCGGATAAGGGCTGTCAACATCGAGCTTGAAGTCACTTATCAAAAAAAGGTGGTCCCACAATTTATGCCTGAAATCCTCCACATTTTTCAGATGAGGATTTAAAAAACCCATTAATTCAATAAGAGCGTAAGCATTCTTCTGGCGCTTTTCCCTGTCTTCTATTGTTAAAACGTATTCCACCATCTTTTGAATGTGGCGACCGTATTCTCTAATTACAAGGTGATTACGGGTGGTATTGTATTCCATATTCTCAACATTTTTCATACGCAAATGTATTATTTTAAATTTTAGGTTGCAAGGAACACTTTGTTAAGTTATTTTGGCTTAGAAATTTGGGCTTTTAAAAAATATCTTAAACACACAAGGAAGGCAATTAATGCCCCAAAAGTGTCGGCAGCCCAATCTAACAATTCGTAATCCCTGCCGGGAATATAAAAAAGTTGAATAAATTCAATCATTAATCCAAAGATGCTGGAAGCCAATGCGATCTTAATGAAATAGTGCAAACGCTGCGTTCTTGAAAAATCTGACTTATAAAAGGGCCAGCTAAACAGAAAGGTGAGTCCTCCAAACAATCCGGCATGTACCCATTTATCAAAAAAATAAATATTATCAAGCCACCCGATTTTGGGCACATCATTCCCAGGCATGCAGGTAAGTAAAAGAACAATAAAAAACCAGGCGATCCCTGGTAGAAATTTTTTTACAGCAATTTTTCGCATTCGTCTTGTTAAATAAATCAGGCTACTAATTTCCCGTATGCCTCTGCATCCATGAGCTTCATCGCATCTTCAGGATTATCTACTTTCATTTTAATTATCCAACCTTCACCATAAGGGTCAGAGTTCACTTTTTCAGGCGCTGAGTCAAGGTTTGGGTTTACGTCAATGATTGTTCCCGAAACTGGAAGAAATAAATCACTCACTGTTTTTACAGCTTCAACCGTACCAAAAACCGATTCGGCGGCAAGGGGTTTGCCCTTGGTTTCTATTTCTACATATACGATGTCTCCCAGTTCATGTTGAGCAAAATCGGTAATACCCACGGTAGCAATATCTCCCTCAAGTAGCACCCATTCGTGATCTTTAGTATAACGAATATTTTCAGGAAAGTTCATGGTTGTTATTTAAGTAATTATAATAAAAATGATGCGCAATTTAATATTTTCCTGCCAATGATTCATTTTAGGTCGGTTGACTTGATAATTATTGAAGGTCTCCGAAAGAATCTTCGGTGTCTTCAAAATAAAGTAAAATATGATCCTTTAGAAAGTTTTCCTGTTCTGGCATATTATACTGCGGTAGCGGCTTAAGTTGCTCAAAATGGGGCCAGCCTTCCATATCATACCCCGCCAATTTATAATAGCCGCTTTGGGAAAGCAGCGAACAAACGGCAACATGCATCAGTTCCTGTTTCTGTTCTTTCGTAAATTTTTTTTTGAGATTTCTTACCTCCTGAATCCCAATCAGAAAAAGTATAGCTTCTACATCAGGTTTTTTGCCAAATTTGCCAACAAACTTTTCTTCCAGCTTCCACCATCGTGCCTGCAGATCGTCATTTACATGAATCATGACACGAAAATAAACCAAAAATTATTCCTCATTTTCTTTAAGATTAAATTCGTAATCAAAAAATTATTGGTGAAGCAAGTCTCATTATATTTGCTACAATCCAAGAAATAAGACAAATATTTATGTTACAGGTAAACGTAATCAGGGAGAGGAAGGAGGTGGTTATTGAACGACTTGCTTTAAAAAATTATACGAACCTTAAAGTTTTAGACCATATCATTGAACTGGATGATACAAGAAAAAAGCTTCAGTTTGAAATTGATGAAACTCAGTCAAAAATAAAGACTGCTTCTGAAGAAATCGGGCAATTGATGGCTGCGGGTAAAAAGGAACTTGCTGAAGCAAAAAAAGGAGAAGTAGGTTTTTTAAAAACACAATTACAACCTGTAAATGAAAAATTATCAGCTGTTGAAAAAGAGCTGCATGATGAATTGGTAAAATTACCAAACCTGCCACATCTTTCAGTTCCAAAGGGAAAGACACCAGAAGAAAATGAAATTGTAAGAGAAGGCGGCAAGAAACCCAATCTTCAAAAAGGATCCTTGCCACACTGGGACCTGGCAAAAAAATATGATCTCATCAATTTTGAATTAGGAAATAAAGTTACCGGAAGTGGTTTCCCTTTTTACAAAAATAAAGGCGCAAAATTTCAACGTGCATTAATTCAATATTTTTTGGATTATAACACTTCTGGCGGATATACTGAATACCAACCGCCATTAATGGTTAATGAAGATAGCGCTTATGGAACAGGCCAGTTGCCCGATAAAGAAGGTCAAATGTATTTCGCCGGCGCTGATAATTTTTACCTGATACCCACTGCAGAAGTGCCGCTAACCAATATTTATCGCGATGAAATATTAAAGGAAACCGAATTGCCAATAAAGCTCACAGCTTATACACCTTGTTTCCGCCGCGAGGCTGGTAGTTACGGCAAAGATGTTCGGGGTTTAAACAGGCTGCACCAGTTTGATAAAGTGGAAATCGTTCAAATAGTGCATCCTTCAAAGAGTTATGAGTTTTTGGAGGAAATGGTGATACATGTGGAAACTTTATTGCAAAGCCTTGAATTGCCTTATAGAATTCTGCGCTTATGCGGAGGTGATATGAGTTTTGCTTCAGCGCTCACTTTTGACTTTGAGGTTTTCAGCGCTGCCCAGGAAAAATGGCTTGAAGTAAGCTCAGTAAGCAATTTTGAATCTTTTCAGAGTAACCGGATGAAAATCCGTTTTAAACCTGCACCGGCAACGGGCAGTAATACAGATAGCAAAACCCAGCTCGTTCATACGCTAAACGGGTCCTCATTAGCATTACCAAGAATTGTAGCGGCTTTGCTTGAAAACAATCAAAATAATGATGGGATACATTTACCAAGAGCATTGCAAAGCTATTTTGGTAAAGAAAAGATTGATTGATCTATTTTGCCTTATTCCCAATGGCCTTCTGCCATATAATTGAACCAGAAAATCTTCAATTTCAGCAAAAAAATTTCTTTTTCCGGAATGGAAATTTATCCATGATAGGGAAAGCAATAACCTTATTATTGCCGGTATACAAAAGATTTTTAATTATGACATAAATCATATATTCCATTGAAGAATATCATCTTTTGAAACTCAGATTGATGATACTTTGTTGGCTGGATTTACAATTAGTTTATAGCAAATTAATAAACTCATTCTAACAAAATATCAGTAAGATCATGTATGATATCACCAAGCCAATTGACCTGACTACACATGCGGAAGGGACAGGTCCCAAAAGATTTCAAAGACCTGTCTATATTGATTTCATGCCTCCCTGCAATAGCGCTTGTCCGGCTGGAGAAAATATCCAGGCATGGATGGCATTTGCGCAGGAAGGAAATTATTTTGAAGCTTTTCAAAAACTCGTCGAAGACAATCCGTTCCCGGCTATAATGGGACGAGTTTGTGTGAAACCCTGTGAAACCGGTTGTAACCGGAACCATATTGATACGACTGTAAACATTCACGCTGTTGAGCGATATATTGGAGATCAGGCAATCCGGGAAAAATGGCCCATTCAGTTTGTATCTGATTCAACAGGTAAAAGGGTCCTAGTAGTTGGTTCGGGTCCATCAGGTTTATCTGCTGCATATCATTTGGCACGCATGGGTCACACTGTTGAGATTTTTGAAGCGGCAAGCCACCCGGGTGGACTTTTATGGTCCGGGATTCCTGATTATCGTTTACCAAAAGAAATCCTTGATGCAGAGGTAGACCGTCTTTTAAGATTGGACGTAAAAATTAGGCTGAATCATAAAGTGATTGACATTTTAATGGAGAAGAAAGTTGGCGGTTTTGATGCAGTTTACCTCGCCATAGGGGCACAATTAATAAGAAAAGAAGAATTTGAGTATGATAATTCTGTTCTAATCAAAGATGCCTTTTCCTTTTTTAAAGACGCCAAATCAATTAACTCCCAGTATGTTGGAAAGAAGGTGGTGGTATATGGTGGTGGTAAGCTGGCCTTATACCTCGCCCGGATTATCCGCCGTCTGAACTCAGAAGCAATAGTATATTTTGCCGGAGACCAAAAAATGATGCCCGCCTACGATTATGAAACGGAAGATGCTATGGCAGAAGGTGTAGAAGTTCGTCTTTTACGCCGCATAACACAAATAAAAAATAAAACCTTTACCCTCGAGAAGGGTAAAGTTGAAAAGGGTAAGGCAATTGGTACTAATGAATTTGAAACTATTGATGCTGATGTACTGATTGTGGCCAACAGGCAGGAAGCCGATTCTGGCTTTCTTCGCTCTGTTTCAGGAGTAGTAATTAATGATGATGGCACCATAGCAATCGATGCACAGAGAATGACGGCATATGATGGAATTTTTGCAGGGGGTGATATGCTGCCGGGAGAAAACAGGAGTTCCACGATAGCCATTGGTCATGGTAAAAAGGCGGCAAAATATATAAACGGATACCTGATGCATAACCCGCTTACTAAACCTGAAAAACATCCTACTGCCAGTTATCGAAAATTGCATATGTGGTATAAAACTGAGGCTCCTCAAAAAGAACAGGAGAAACAAGCGCCGGTAGAGGCAGTAAAAAATTTTGATGAAATAGTTGCCGGATTATCAGAGCCTGAAGCAAGATTCGAAGCCCAACGATGCCTGAGCTGCGGCAATTGTTTTGAATGTGATGGATGCTTCGGAGCCTGCCCTGAAGATGCAATTATTAAATTAGGTGTGGGTAACAGATATAAGTTTAATTATAATGCCTGTACAGGTTGTGCTGTTTGTTACGAGCAATGCCCCTGTCACGCTATTGAAATGATTCCAGAACCTGTTAATTCAATGAATGATGTCAAAAAGTAAAAATATGATCTCAACGATCGATGGAAATGAAGCAGCAGCTTATATTGCTTACAGGGTAAACGAAGTTTGCGCCATTTATCCTATAACCCCTTCTTCTTCAATGGCTGAACTCGCAGATGAATGGGCTTCAAAAGGAATAAAGAATATATGGGGAAATATCCCCGTAGTAATGGAAATGCAAAGTGAAGGAGGGGCAGCCGGCACGGTACACGGGGCCTTACAAACAGGTTCACTTACAACAACCTTTACGGCTTCTCAGGGATTAATGCTGATGCTGCCCAACATGTATAAAATTGCCGGTGAACTTACTCCCGCTGTGTTTCATGTAGCATCCCGTTCGCTGGCAACACAAGCGCTTTCTATTTTTGGTGATCACCAGGATGTAATGGCAGCAAGAACAACGGGATTCGCACTTTTGAGTTCTGCAAGTGTGCAGGAAGCACACGATTTTGCATTAATTGCCCAGGTTGCAACTTTGAAATCAAGGATACCGATTGTCCATTTTTTTGATGGTTTCCGTACTTCTCATGAAGTTAATAAGCTGGAACTGATATCTGATGACCAGATCAAATCAATAGTTCCGGATGAACTAGTAATTGCGCATCGTAATCGTGCATTAAATCCTGAAAATCCTTTCATAAGAGGCACAGCCCAAAACCCTGATGTATACTTTCAGGGGAGAGAAACTGTAAATTCTTTTTACAATGAGATGTCCGATATTATGGAAGAAGTGATGAATGATTTTGAAAAGCTGACCGGAAGAAAATATGAGCTCTTTCAATATACAGGGGTTGCCGATGCAGAAAATCTTATAATTATTATGGGATCCGGTGGAGAGACTGTTGCAGAAACGGTGAATGCCTTGAATATTGCAGGCGAAAAAACCGGGGTTATACAGGTTCGCTTATATCGCCCATTCAGTCTTGATCATTTTATCAATTCATTACCCAAATCAGTAAAATCAATAGCTGTTCTGGACAGGACCAAAGAATCAGGTGCTGCAGGAGAACCGATGTACCAGGATGTATTGTCTACATTAGTAGAAGCATTACAAATGGGTAAACTAAAAAAATTACCCAACATTGTCGGAGGCCGTTATGGTCTTTCCTCCAAAGAGTTTACGCCGGCAATGGTAAAAGGTGTTTTTGATGAATTAAAAAAGAAACAACCAAAAAATAGTTTTACAATCGGGATCAATGATGATGTTACATTTACAAGTCTTGATTATGATCCTGCATACAAATTAGATGAATCAGGGTGGAGGCAGGGCTTGTTTTTCGGTTTAGGTGCCGATGGCACCGTAGGCGCTAACAAGAATACAATTAAAATTATTGGGGAAAATACAGATCTCTTTGCACAGGGTTATTTTGTTTACGACTCAAAGAAATCCGGCGCAAGAACTGTTTCGCATTTGCGTTTTGGACCCAAACCTATCAGGGCGCCTTATTTAATTTCAAAAGCAGATTTTATTGCCTGCCACCAGTTCAACTTTATAGAAAAAGTTGAAATGTTGGAATTTGCCAAAGAGGGAGCTACCTTTTTAATAAACAGCCCTTATAACAAAGATGAAATTTGGGATAAACTTACCGGTCAGATTCAGAAAATGATCATTGATAAAAAATTAAAAGTTTATGCTATAGATGCTACAGCAGTAGCAAGGGATAGCGGTATGGGTACACGAATCAATACCATTATGCAGACCTGCTATTTTGCATTATCCGGAGTATTGCCACGAGAAGAAGCTATTGAAAAGATAAAAAAAGCTATTGAAAAAACGTATTTCAAAAAGGGAAAAAGGGTAATAGAACAGAACTTTAAAGCTGTGGACGCAACCCTGGAAAATTTATTTGAAGTGGGAATTCCAAAAAAAGTTTCTTCTGAAGATTTTAGCACACTAACTGTGCCGGAGAAAGCGCCGGATTTTATAAAACAAATAACAGCTATAATGATGGCAGGCCATGGCGATGATTTACCAGTTAGTAAGCTTCCGATAGATGGCACTTACCCCAGCGCCACCACGCAGTGGGAAAAAAGGAATGTGTCAGACCTGGTTCCATTATGGGAACCGGAAATTTGTATACAATGCGGCAACTGCTCTTATGTATGCCCTCATAGTGTAATAAGAGCAAAGTTTTATCACAAGGATTATCTGAAAAAAGCACCACAGGAATTTAGATCAGCGCCTATTAATGCAAGGGGTTTCCCTGAAACACAATATTCACTGCAGGTATATTTAGAGGACTGCACAGGATGTAACCTCTGTGTGGAAGCCTGCCCGGCGATTGATCCCGAAGAGCGGTCACGCAAAGCCATTAACTTGGTAGAGAAAGAACCTCTTTTGAAAAAAGAACAAAAGAATATTGAATTCTTCGAAAGCCTTTCATGGAATGACCGCTCAAAGATTGATTTCTCTACCGTTCATGGTGCTCAGTTCCTGGAACCCCTATTCGAGTTTTCAGGCGCCTGTGCCGGCTGTGGTGAAACGCCTTATTTAAAATTATTATCGCAGCTATTTGGAGACAGGTTGCTGGTTGCTAATGCTACAGGATGCTCATCTATTTATGGTGGTAATTTACCAACCACACCATGGTCGATGAATAAAGAGGGCAGGGGTCCGGCTTGGTCTAATTCATTGTTTGAAGACAATGCCGAGTTTGGGCTGGGTATGCGCATAACAGCTGACAAGCAATTGGAGATGGCCAGGCAATTGCTCTCAGAAATGAAAAATGAAATAGGAGAAGAAATTGTGAAGGAAATATTGGAGGCGAAACAAATCCAGGAATCTGATCTGGCCCTGCAGCAATTGCGCGTACAGCATTTAAAAGAAAAGCTAAAAACATTGAATTCTTCTTCAGCAAGGCATCTACTCTCATTATCCGATCAGTTGGTGCGCAGAAGTATTTGGCTAGTCGGGGGAGATGGATGGGCCTATGACATCGGATATGGAGGTCTGGACCACGTATTAGCCACCGGAAGAAATATTAATATACTAGTATTAGATACAGAAGTTTATTCTAATACCGGCGGGCAAGCTTCCAAAGCAACTCCTACAGCAGCAACTGCAAAATTTGCAGCTGGTGGCAAGTCCAATGGAAAAAAAGACCTAGCCTTACAGGCGATGTCATATGGCAATGTTTATGTATCTCGCGTGGCATTTGGTGCCAATCCACAACAAACGTTACTGGCTATGCGTGAAGCGGAAGCTTATGATGGCCCTTCTATCATTTTGGCTTACAGCCATTGCATCGCTCATGGATATGACCTGAAATACGGATTGGATCAGCAAAGCAAAGCAGTAAAAAGCGGCCACTGGCCATTAATGAGGTATAATCCTGCGCTGAGAAAGAAGAATGAAAATCCATTTGTGCTTGATTCTCCAAGGCCAACGATCCCTTTAAAAGAATATGCTTACAATGAATTGCGGTATAAAGTATTGACGATTACAAAACCTGAAGAAGCAGAAGTGCTTATGAAACATGCGCAGGATCTTGTGAACCTTAAATGGAAAACGTATGAAGAAATGACCGTAAAGAAAGCGATTGATTTTGTACCGGTGGCATGATGGGCATAGCTAACCGGTAAATTGTTCCAATAATTAAAAAATAAATAGTCATGAAACTGAAAACAACTTACATGGGGTTACCATTAAATTCCCCAATCGTTGTCTCTGCATGTACCTTGTCACAGCAAACGGATAATATTGTAAAAATGGAGGATAACGGTGCTGGAGCAGTAGTATTGTTTTCCTTATTTGAAGAACAAATCCGGAAAGAGGAAATAAAATATAAGAAAGTCATCGCTGAAACAACCTATGCTTTCCCGGAAGCACTGGACTTCTTCCCGGATGTTGACGATTTTAATGTAGGAATGGATGAATATTTTGAAAAGATTCGTATCGCAAAGGAAAAAGTAGATATCCCTATAATAGGCAGCTTAAATGGTATAACTACTGAAGGTTGGATTGATTACTCCAAACAGATTGAAAGTGCCGGTGCAGACGGTATTGAAGTAAATATTTTTTTCATACCGGGTGATATAACATTTTCATCTTCGGAGGTAGAACACCGTTATCTTAACATTATTACCGCAATCAGGAACGCCGTAAAAATACCGGTAGCTATTAAGCTAAATCCTTATTTCAGTGCAATGGGAAATATGTCGTTGCGGATGAAAAATGCAGGTGCTGATGCTTTGGTACTATTTAACCGTTTCTACCAGCCTGATTTTGACATCAATGAAATGGTCATAAAAACGGATTTGAATTATAGCGAATCAAGTGAGATCAGGCTTCCTTTGTTATGGATTGGGTTATTGTATGGAAAAGTAGATTTGTCATTAGCAGCAACTACCGGCGTTCAAAGCGCAGTAGAAGTAATCAAATATATACTTGCCGGCGCTGATGTAGTAATGACAGCTTCCTCTTTATACAAAAATGGCATATCCTATCTGAAAACGATGAATAAGGAACTTCAGGACTGGATGTATATGATGGGCTTTGATGACCTGAATTCATTTAAAGGAAGTATGAGCCAAAAAAATATTTCTGATCCTACTGCATATGAAAGGGCAAACTATATTAAAATTCTTGAAGGAGTAAAATAATATTTTTCTTATTCTCTTAAACGCCGAATTGCTGTAGGTGATGATCTAAGTGTTTCCAGGTTCCTTTGCTCCATTGTTCCTTTGTCAATTTCCCAAAGAAAGGATGCGGTTCATCGGACATATTTGTTTCAGAAAAGGATTGGATCATCTGAATCAGATGTTGTTTTTCTTTCTCAAAATCTTTTTGATCTGCAATAATGAAGGTTTTATCAGTTGGCAGGTCGTGTTTGAAAGGTTGATCATTGTACAATTGTTTTTTAAATAAAGGTCCCATCAAACGGAAAAATAAATTCCCTTCTAATTTATGTTCTCCAACTGCAACACCAAGTGGTTTCTGGCAATGAGCCAGCATTTGTGCTACCTTCATTTTGCCCCAAAGGCCTTTTGTTTCCAGCGTTAATGTATTGATACGATCAATGATTTCCTTTTTCACAGATGGTTCAAATAAATTTTTTACTTCCATGGTTTATTTTTAACCTAAGTAATATCGTACTTTATTTTGTAAATAGAAAGGCCCGAAATGATATTCATCCCGGGTTTTCTTCTCATATCAAAATTCTATTTCCGTGGATTCTCTATTTCAGCCTGCGCAGCAGCTAACCTTGCTATAGGCACCCGGAAAGGAGAGCAACTCACATAGTTCATTCCTATGCGGTGGCAGAATTTAACACTTGCTGCATCACCTCCATGTTCCCCGCAGATTCCTACTTTAAGGTTAGGTTTTGTTTTACGGCCTCTTTCGGTTCCTAATTTTATCAGTTCACCTACTCCTTCCTGGTCAATGGTTTGAAATGGATCATCTTTAAGAATTTTCAGGTCAAGATAATTGGGTAAAAATCCGCCTATATCATCCCTGCTGAATCCAAAGCTCATCTGGGTAAGATCATTGGTGCCAAAGCTGAAAAAATCTGCAACCTCGGCCATTCTATCGGCCATTAAAGCTGCCCTTGGTATTTCTATCATCGTTCCATACAGGTAGGGTATTTTCTTCATTTTAGTTTTTTCGCACACTTCTTTATATACCCTGTCCACAATTTTTTTCTGATGTATCAATTCCATTTCTGTGCAGGTCACCGGAATCATAATTTCGGGAAAGGCTTTTTTACCTGATTTAATTATTTCAGCCGTTGCTTCGAATATGGCCCTTATCTGCATCTCTGTTATTTCCGGGTAACTAACGCCTAAGCGTACACCCCTGTGGCCCAGCATCGGGTTATTTTCATGCAATGCCAATACTCTTCTTCTTAATATGCTCATGCTTATCCCCAACTCTTTGCTAAGTTGATACAGCTTTTCTTTATCGTGGGGTACAAATTCATGCAATGGTGGATCCAGTAAACGAATAGTTACCGGGTGGCCATTCATTATGGTAAGCGTGTTTTTGATATCTTTTTTTACATGGATGGCCAGTTCTGTCAGCGCTTCCTTTCTTTCGCTGATGGTTTTACTTACTATCATTTTGCGTAGCAGAAATAATGGTTGCTCGCTTCCTTGTCCATAAAACATATGTTCCGTGCGGAACAAACCGATTCCTTCAGCGCCAAATTTTAATCCTTGTGCAGCATCTCCGGGAGTTTCTGCATTGGCCCTTACGCCCATCACTTTTATTTTATCCACCAGCTTCATCAGGTTGTTATAAGCCAAATTTTTATCAAGGTTAATATCAACTAACGGCAAACTTCCTTCATATACCAAACCCCTGGTACCATTCAATGTAAGCCAGTCACCTTCTTTGATGATAACGCCATCCTTTGCATGAAATGTTTTGCTTTCATGATGTATTTCTATATCTCCACAACCAACGATACAACATTTACCCCATCCTCTTGCCACCAATGCAGCATGGGAGGTCATACCACCCTTGGTAGTCAAAATAGCTTCAGCCTTATGCATACCATCTACATCTTCCGGCGAAGTTTCTTCTCTTACCAGAATTACCTTTTCACCCTTATGTGCCCATTCTACCGCCTCATTAGATGAGAATACCACACGGCCTTTGGCACCACCCGGACCTGCCGGCAAGCCTTTGGCAATAACTGTATTCATAAGTTCAGCTTTGGGATCGAGCATGGGTAATAAAAGTTCCACTAATTGATTAGGGGCTACCCTGCTGACAGCGGTCTTCGCATCAATCAATTTTTCAGCATACATTTCTGTTGCCATTCTCACTGCTGCAATACCATTTCTTTTTCCTACGCGGCATTGAAGCATATATAATTTCCCTTTCTCAATGGTGAATTCTATATCCTGCATGTCTTTGTAATGCTGCTCCAATCTTTTTTGAAAGTTGAATAATTCTTTATACAAAGCAGGCATGGTTTTTTCCAACGTTTTGAACTGCTTGCTTTGCGCATTTTTTGAATATTCATTTACAGGCGCCGGGGTTCTGATACCAGCTACCACATCTTCGCCTTGTGCATTTACCAGGTATTCGCCATAAAATTTGTTTTCACCGGTACCCGGGTTTCTTGTAAAACCTACGCCGGTGCAACTGTCGTTGCCCATGTTTCCAAATACCATAGCCTGCACGTTTACGGCTGTTCCCCATTCATCAGGTATTTTCTCTATGCGCCTGTATTCTACAGCTCTTTTTCCATTCCAGCTGCTGAAGACAGCGCCGATTCCGCCCCACATTTGTGTAAGCGGATCTTCAGGAAATTCTTTTCCCAAAACTTCTTTTACAGTTTTCTTATATGATTTCACGAGTTCTTTCAGCTCAGTTGGTGTTAGATCGGTATCGCTCTTATAACCCTTTTTATGTTTGATGAGTTCCAGTTGTTCATCCAATACTTTGCGAATGCCTTTACCATCTTTTACCTCTATTCCGTCGCCCTTTTCCATTACCACATCTGCATACATCATAATTAGTCTCCTGTAAGCATCATAAGCAAAACGCTCATCCCCACTTTGGGCAATAATTCCCCTGATGGTATTTTTATTCAGCCCTACGTTCAACACAGTTTCCATCATACCGGGCATGGATTTACGGGCACCTGAACGGATAGAAACCAATAACGGATTTTTTTCATCCCCAAACTTTTTCCCGGTCAGTTTTTCGATCTTCGATAATGCTGTTTCCAGCTCTGCCTTTAATGTTTTGGGGTATGTTTTTTTATGTTCGTAATAATAAGTACAAACTTCTGTGGTAACCGTAAAACCCGGAGGAACGGGTAAACGAAGTTTGGGATGGCCAGCCATTTCCGCAAGGTTGGCGCCTTTACCTCCCAACAGGTTCTTCATCGATTCATTTCCATCGGCTTTATTGTCGCCGAAAAAATAGACATACTTTTTTTGTTTGATTTTCTTTTCCATAAAACGATACATTTTGTAGGTACAGAGGTAGTTATTTATAGAATAAATAAATAAGAGGAAGATCAAACATTGGAATGATTATTATCATTTTTTTAATTGATTTCGCCTGAAGAGGCTTTCATTGAAGAATGAACAGGGCCTTATAATAGATCGGCCAAATAAGATTGAATAGCCTTTGGTTTCAGACAACTCTCTCCTTGAATAATTCTTTGAGCTTTGTGGGAAAAAATCTACTTTTTTGTATTAATATATAGTCATTTTCCAGCCTCATAATACGGCACTTCATCATGGCTCACCTTTTCCTTTTGCTCCCAATAGGCTAAAGTAACCACATGGCCGTTTTTCGTTTTTAGCAATCTTCCAAAAATGGCATTAATAGGATTGAAGGTATAGTCAGTTACCCCAACCATAAATGTTTCAGAGGTTGGTGGCGGAGGAGGTGTTGGAGAAACTGCTTCGCCGGGCTTTGCGACCGGAGAAGGTACCTGCTTTGGTGGTGGAGAAGGAACGGTGATAACTGTAAATCCATTATACTCCAGCAATTCTTTTAGAAAAGTAACTCTTTCCGGCATTACATTTTTTTCCACGATACCGCATTTCACGCCATCCAGTTCTTCAAATTCGTGGTTCTTATTTATGGCCATATTTTTTACATTAAAGCATTTATATAATCATAAATCCAGCTCATTAACCCCGTCAGTACAATTGCAACACCACATATTATTAACCCGAGCATAGCCGATGAGTTTATTTGAATTTTCTTAATTGGTGTATCATTTTTATCCATAAACATGGCTCTTATTACCCGCAGGTAATAGTATAAGGAAACGATGAGGTTTACCGCAGCAATCGTAATAAACAAATAACTTCCTTTGGAACCACCTGCAGTCAGCAGGAAAAATTTTCCAAAGAATCCAGCCGTAGGCGGAATACCCGCAAGGGAAAATAGTGCCAGGGCAAGCATCCAGCCCAGGAAAGGATTTGTTTTATATAATCCTTTATAATCATCAATATTTTCTTTACCTGCATTTTCCGAAATAACAGCCGCCACACCAAAAGCTGCCAGGTTAGAGAACACATAAATCAATAAAAAATAAACCACTGAAGTGATGCCGGAGTTATCATTGCTGCTCGTGCCAACCAAAATGAAACCAACCTGTGCGATAGAAGAAAAAGCCAGGAAGCGCTTGATATTTTGCTGACGCAAGGCAAATAAATTACCAATAACCATGGTGGCAATGGCCAAAATTACCAGCATATCGTACCACACTTCCTGCAGGGGCTGAAATACTTTATACAAGGCAGTTATGAAAATAAAAGCTATGGCGCCTTTGGATATAACCGACAAAAAAGCGGTGGCCGCGATGGGAGCACCTTCGTAAACATCTGCCGTCCATAAATGAAAAGGAACAACAGATAATTTAAATGCAAAAGCAGCAACCAGGAATATAAATGCCAGGATTTGTATTTTTGATTCAAGATCCAATTGGTGCGATATTTCGGAAAAACTGATAGTGCCAGTAGTTCCATAAATCAAGGAAATACCAAATAATAAAATGCCTGATGAAAATGCGGAAGAAAATATCATTTTCATGGCCCCTTCTGAAGAACGTTTTTTATCAAGGTCAAAATTGGCCATAGCCGCCACAGGAATAGAGGCAAGTTCAAGAGATAAATAAAAGATAAGCAGGTTGCCACTGGAAATCATCAGGAACATACCTAACAGGGCAGAAAGCATCAGCATAAAAAATTCAGCGAGATACTTGCTTTTCCTGAACCAATCAGTAAATAGTAACGATATAAGATAAACGCCAAGATTGAGGATGTTTTTTTGAAAAGCTATTAAGGAATTGGTATGAAACATATCTCCGAACAAATTGCCTTCTTTATTAAAAAAGAATCCAAGTGCCAGGTTGATCAATAACAATAGTTGGATGAGCGATAGCATTAGCTCATTCTTCATTCCCTTGCTGATCTTAATAAAAAGCAACAGGAAAATAATGGCTGTTACTGCCAGTTCACTCTTCATCAATGCGAAAAACTCATTCATTTGTTATTTTTTATTTCCCTCCAATCTTATTCATGATCACCTCCGCTGCGGGCCTAATCAAATCATTTAACCAACCCGGCATAATACCTATTGCAACAATTCCCCCAACTAAAATAATGGCAGCAAGTTTTTCATTCCATGCTGCATCTTTCAATTGTAAATAGGCCTGATTTTTTATCGGGCCCATCGCAGTGGTTCCAATAGCTCTTAAAATATATACCGCGGTTACTACAATCGACATGGTGGCCACAATGGCTGCAATACGATGAAAAGCATCATCATGCAGCCAGGAGCCCATAAAAATCGTTACTTCAGCTACAAAACCACTTAACCCCGGCAGCCCGAGTGAACAAAGGCCTACAATAAATAATACAGTTGTAATAAAAGGCATTACTTTCATCAGGCCTCCCATTTCACCCACCATGCGGGTATGTGTCCTGTCGTAAATCATACCAATAACGGCGAAGAAAAGAGCTGTCATCAGGCCGTGTGAAACCATTTGCATTACCGATCCTGTAATGGCCGTTTGGGTAAGCATCCCTATACCTAACAAGGTAAAACCAACATGGCTTACTGATGAATATGCGTTGATATATTTTAAATCCTTTTGCATCATTGTAGCAAAGGCGCCGTATAAGATGGCAATGGCAGATAATATAATTATGATGTTCGCATATTCTTTAGCACCTTCCGGTAGCAGATATGCTGCTACTCTTAAGCAACCATATCCACCCAGCTTCATGGATATGCCAGCAAGAAACATGGAACCAGCTGTGGGAGCAGAGGAATGCCCGTCGGGTACCCATGTATGTAAGGGGAATAGTGCGGTGAAAACTCCAAAGCCTATAAACAAGAGTGGGAAAACAATATGCTGAATATTTGCCGGGATATCTGTTTTTGAAATGCTCAAAATATCAAAACTATGCCCTGCAACAAAATACAATCCAAGGATTCCTACTAATATTAATGCTGAGCCTCCCATAAGCATTAAAGCCAGTTTGTTGGCGGCGTATTCCTTTTTACCACTACCCCAAATCCCTATCAGGAGGTATTTCGGTATTACGGAAATTTCAAGGAAAAAGAAAAGAACAAACAAATCAAGCGAAATAAAAAATCCATACGCTCCCAATGCGAGAAGGATTAAGAGGAAATAAAATTCCTTGGTCATTTTTTCTATATTCCACGAAACCAATACTCCCGCAACCAAAACGAAAGAAGTAAGCAGCACCATGGCTACAGAGATACCATCAACACCAATATGGAAATTAATATTTAGGGGAGTAAATAATTTGTAATTCTGTTCAAATAACATTTGAGAAGTATCATCCAAAGCTCTTTCATGCCGGAAAGCCAGCAGTAAGACAAATGCCAATACCAATTGTACAACAGAGCCGGCAAGTGAAATCAATTTTACCTGTTGTTTGTTGCGGCAAAGTAACACGGCTAGGGCAGTCAGTAAAGGAATTCCTATGAGTAATAAAAGATTCATTAATTGTTATTTATCAAAAAATCCTATTTCAAAATATAAATAAACACTACTGCCAATACAATTACACCGGTTAAAAAATAAATAGCATATTGCTGCACTTCCCCAGATTGAAATTTTTTAATCCCTTTTGAAATACCAAGGGTAACCCTACCCGCTAGATTAACTAATCCATCTACCACATTCCTGTCGAACCATGCTGCAGGCCTTCCTATGAGATTAAATAAAACCTTCTTAGTTATGAAAAGGTATATTTCATCAATGTAAAATTTATGTACGGCCAAATTGTGTAACCCGCCCAGTGAGGCAGCCAGTTTTGCCGGTCGTTCGTTTTCTTTTTTGTACAACCACATAGCAATAAAGATTCCTGCTAAACCTAACCCTACAGGGGCAATGGACATATCTAAATGAAAATGAGATTCAAGAGGTGTTCCATCTGCACTAATTAAATTGCCGAATGGGATAAAGCCGGCTGCTGCCGCACCAATAGCTAAAAGGATCAATGGCAGCATCATTGCAAACCCTCCTTCTCCTTGAGCCTCAGTCCCTGCCCTTTCCTTCAGAGAGGAAGCTTTATTCCAAAAAATACTAAAGTAAAGACGGAACATATAAAATGCCGTGAGGCCTGAAGTAATAAGGCCAATCCAGTAAATAACAGCGTTTTGTTGCCAGGCGGCTAATAAGATTTCTTCCTTACTAAAGAATCCGGCAAATGGAGGTATTCCTGAAATAGAAAGGCAGGCCACCAAAAAAGTGATATGAGTTATCGGCAAATATTTTCTTAACCCACCCATATCTCTCATATCATTGCTATGAATAAAATGGATAACGGCACCAGCACAAAGGAAAAGCAAGGCCTTGAACATAGCATGTGTAAAAAGATGAAACATAGAAGCCGTATATCCTAATCCATCTTCTCCTCCATATTTGGATACGCCCAATGCAAACATCATATAACCTATTTGCGACATCGTGGAAAATGCCAACACTCTTTTTATATCCGTTTGTGTGCAGGCAATGATAGCCGCTATCAATGCCGATAATGCACCAACATAAGCAACGACCTGCAAAGCACCCCGAGCTGATATAGCAAAAACAGGAAATAATCTTGCTACCAAATAAACACCTGCTACCACCATGGTGGCAGCATGTATTAATGCCGAAACCGGGGTCGGGCCTTCCATTGCATCAGGCAACCAGATATGTAAAGGAAACATGGCGCTTTTTCCGGCAGCACCCATAAAAACCAAGACCATTCCCCATGTTAATGCCGACATGCCAAGGAATGATGAAGAAACAGCTAAACTTAGTTCTGATGAACCGGGAGTGGTTAATCTTTCAATTAATGTATTAAAATCTAATGTTCCTGAATAGAAGGAGAGGACAAGTATGCCTATTAAAAAACCCAAATCAGCAAAGCGGGTAACAATAAAAGCTTTTTTACATGCTGCCACAGCGCTGGGCCTATCATAATAATATCCAATGAGAAGAAAAGAAGAAATACCAACCAGTTCCCAGAAAATATATATCTGGAAAATATTGGAGGCAATTACCAAGGATAACATGGAGAAAGTAAATAATCCTAAAAATGAATAATAAGTTGCAAACCTTTCTTCGCCTTTCATATAGCCCAGGCTGTATATGTGAACCATCAATGAGATGAAGGTTACTACTACCATCATCATTACTGAAATAGGGTCGAGCAGGATGCCCATATTTATAGAAATATCTTTAGAAAATTTGAGCCACGTAATGCTTGCGGGAACTAATTTTTCATAAATGCCGTTAACTTTTCCATAATCAAAAAAATATCCATAAGCGGTATAAAGAGCCAGGATTGTTGATGCTAATAATAATACAGTTGCAATAATACCTGCAGATCTATTAAAATATTTTCTTCCGAATAATCCCAGTATTAAAAACCCTGTCAGGGGAAGTAAAGGAATCAGCGCTATGTAAGTTGCCTCGGGCATCACGTTTAGGTTAAAGTTGTTTTATGCTTTTTTCCAACATAAGCACAAAGTTCACAAAGCAATCTTCTTAGTGTGTTTGGTGCCTTAGTGGCTCATCTTATTTAATATTTCATTTCTTCTGTCTTATCCACATCAATTGAATGGTGGCTTCTATATAAATTAATTATGATAGCAATGGCCACTGCTGCTTCTGCTGCGGCTATAGCTATAATGAAAATGCTAAAAAATAATCCGTCTAATTTATCAGGCCACAAATATTTATTAAATGCAATAAAATTCAAATTCACACTATTCAATATCAATTCTACGCTCATCAATATGGTAATTAAATTTCTCCTGGTAAAGAAACCGTACACGCCAATAAAGAACAGGGCAGTACTGATAAATAATATATGATATAGTCCGGGTGTAACCATAATATTCATATTGTCTTATTTACTTCATTATTCAAAATTTCCTTCGGCGTTTTCATCGCTATCACAATACATGCAATCAACGCTGCCAATAATAACATACTTACCACCTCAAACGGTAATGCATAGCCGCCATCCTTTACATCAAGCATTTTATCTCCGATATTCGCCACGCCGGGTTCTATGGACTTATTAACAGTACTGATAAAAGTGTGCTGAAAGACCTGCACCATTATCAATGCAAACCCGCAAAAGGCTGCCAGGGCCGAAAATAACCGGTGGCCTAAATTTTGTTTGGGCATTTTTTCACCTGCCTGTTGTGTTAAAAAGATAGAAAAGATGATCAATACAGTAATACCGCCAACATACACCACAATTTGTACCGCAGCAATAAATTCATATTGCATCCAGAAATACAATCCTGCTATCCCGATCAAAGAAAATAATAAGAAGATAGCGGCCCTGAATATCTGCCTTGTACCCACAGCGAATATTCCACTTATTAAAGTAAGTGCTGCCAGCATATAAAATATGATTGTTGATCCGTTTATCATTCTACTCCCTCCATTATTTTAGAACCTGGTTTATTTAATATTTTCGTCAACTCGCTACGATCATAAACGCTGTGCTCAAAAGTTTGCGCCATCACGATAGCATCAGAAGGGCAGGCAATAATGCATAAATTACACATCGTGCATAGTTCCAGGTGATAAACCAATTTATCAATCGCTTTTTTCTTTTTTCCCTCAGGAGTAATATCAAATTTGGTAATCACTTTAATAGTTCCGTTAGGGCAGGCTAACTCACATGCCGTGCAGCCAGTACAGCGATGCTCATTATTTTCATTATGTGGCATCACCACTTCGCCTTTGAAACGGTCGGGAAAATGCAACGTATCCCTGTTATCTGGATATTGTTGCGTTATGATCTCCTTGTGATGTGTAAAATAATACCCCGTCCGCCGCAGGCCAATCAGCAAAGATTTCATAGAATTGAAAATCGTTTTAATATATTTTACTATACCCATTTTTTATTTTTAAAAATACCATCCCAATATCGCCATCGCTGTTACCAGTAAAATATTAAACAAGCTGATTGGCAATAAATATTTCCATTCAAGATTTAATAACTGATCAATTCGCAACCTCGGAAATGTCCACCGGAACCACATTATCAGGAATATTAAAAAGAACGTCTTTCCAAAAAACCAAATGCTAGATGGAATGTAATCCATAATATGATTAAACCCTTCCCAATGACCAATATGAAAAGGCATCCATCCGCCCAAAAATAAAGTAGCGCCGATAGCACATACAATGAAAACATTTACATATTCTGCTAAAAAGAACAGAGCGAATTTCATCCCTGAATATTCTGTATGAAAGCCGGCAGTTAATTCTGATTCTGCCTCTGCTAGATCAAATGGCGCCCTGTTGGTTTCTGCTGTTACTGCAATTATAAAAATGATAAAAGAAATAATTACAGGAATATGGCCTTTAAAGATCCACCATCCGTCGGCCTGCGATTGAATGATGGTATTTAAATTTAAACTACCTGCCAGCACTACCACAGAAAGTGCAGAAAATCCTGCTGATAATTCATAACTTACTATCTGTGCTCCACTGCGCATAGCTCCCATCAAAGAATATTTATTATTACTGGACCAGCCGGCCATTAATATACTTATGACGGAAACAGAAGAAATTGCCGATATATATAATACACCAATGTTTAAATCCCACATATGAAAATCTTTCGCAAAAGCCAATGGCGCCATAAGCAACATTGCTACAACAAGTGCTATATACGGAGCAAGGTTAAATAAAAATTTATCTGCCCCCGTTGGTGTCATCCCTTCTTTCACTAATAACTTCACTGTATCTGCCAATGATTGAAACATTCCTTTCGGACCCACCCTGTTTGGCCCAAGTCGTATTTGTATCCATGCAGAAACCTTTCGCTCCATGATCACCAGCACCAATCCCAACATTGCAAATAATCCTATTACACAGACTCCAACAATTACCATTTCTATAATGGTTGCCAGAGTAGAGTTAAAAGTTATATTTAACCATTTATGTATTGAATCTGCTATGTTAGAAAAGCTCCACATGATTAGGCCTCGCCCTAACTCCTCTCCGAAGGAGAGGGAACTGGACGTTGGCGAATTATTGATTTAATGTTTTCAAATATTTTTGCACTGATAAATCTTAAATTGTTTATGACTGGTTTTTTCCAACTTCATCATTCATTAATCCTTGTTCGATGTTCGTTATTTCTTCAAATTCTATAATTTGTGTCCTACCTGTCAATATCCGGTATCACCAAATCCAATGTTCCCATCATCGCCACCAGATCTCCCAGCAAATGTCCTCTTGCCATATGATCCAAGGCAGAAAGGTTTGAAAAACCCGGCGAACGGAATTTAATACGGTAAGGGGTTGTTCCCCCTTCACTCACAATGTACACACCCAACTCACCTCTTGCTGTTTCCACTCTTGAATAAAATTCTCCTTTAGGTAATTTTATAACTGCCTTCGTTTTGGCCTGGAAATCACCTTCCGGGATATTATCAATTAACTGTTCTATTATTTTTATAGATTGATTCATTTCTCTTATGCGCACCATATAGCGTGCAAAAGAATCTCCTTCTGTTTCCAACACTTCATCAAATTCCAGTTTGTCATACACTTCATAGGGATACAATTTGCGGATATCACAACTCAAGCCACTGCCCCTTGCGCTGGGCCCGGTGCATCCATAGGATATAGCGTCTTCAGCAGTTAAATAGCCAACACCTTTCATCCGGTTTTGAAAAATTATATTACCCGTAACCAACTCAGCATATTCATTGATCTTTAATTTATATTCTCCTATAAAATTCTTTACTCTTTTTTGAAAATTTGGATGCAAATCTGCCATCACTCCGCCAGGAACCATATAGTTCATCGTTAGCCTGGCTCCGCAGGTTTCTTCCATAATATCATTTATCGATTCTCTTTCCCTGAAAGCATGAAAGAAAGGGGTGAATGCTCCCAAATCCATAGCCATAGCTCCCCACCATAATTCATGAGAAGCGATCCGGGTGAGTTCGTCCATCAATACTCTTATCACCTGAGCCCTTTGCGGAATCTCCACTTGCAAACCTTTTTCTACGCATAACGCACATGCATGGTTGTTAATATGAGCTGAGAGATAATCCATCCTGCTGGTAACATAAATGAACTGGCGATAGGTTAAACTCTCACACATCTTTTCAATAGAGCGATGAATATAACCGAGATGAGGTTCCACTTTTTTGATGGTTTCACCATTTATCGTAATTACCAAATGCAATACGCCATGGGTAGCAGGATGTTGTGGCCCTACATTAATGATTAAATCACCTTCTTCAGTTGTGCCAATTTCTTCAACCATATATTAGAGAATATCGAATATTGAATAAAGAATAATAAATAACGAAGTCAAAAGATAATCACCTATTTGCAAATCATTTGATCTTCGTTATTCCCTGTCCAATATTCGTTATTTATAATTTGATCATATTTACCGCATCTTCAAAATCCTTCAACATAGGCTTTTTCCCTTCCCATCCATCTGGTAAAATCAATAACCTCAAATCAGGATGGTTCAAAAATTTCACACCAAACATTTCATACACTTCTCTTTCATGCAATTCTGCGGTGCGCCAGATATTACTTACCGTTTCTATTTCAGGGTTATTTCTGTCGAGTTTGGATTTCACCACAATATTGTGCCGGTATTTTGTTGAGGATAGAAAATATACCATCGTAAGATGTGTCTTCCAATCAACGCAGGTAAGGCAAAAAAGATAATCAAAGAAGAAGGATTTCTCATTCCGCAATTGTTTTGCAAAAGGCAACCAGTCTTTAGATTCAACATTAATAGTAAGAAACTGGCCCCCTTCTTCAAATGTAGCTGAAGGAAGCATTGCCGTTATTGTGGATTTCAATTCTTCGTTCCCCATGTTTATTCTTTGCCTGTCTTTATTTGTTCCCTGGTTAACCCGCTTTTTATCTTATGCTGTAAACTTATTAATGCATGTAACAATGCTTCTGGCCTGGGCGGGCAGCCTGCTACATAAACATCAACTGGTATTATGTGGTCTGCGCCTTTCACCACTGAATAGGTATTGTAAAAAAATGGCCCCCCGCTGATGGCACAGGCGCCCATGGCAATTACATATTTCGGATCGGCCATCTGGTCGTATAATCTCTTTAAAACAGGCCCCATTTTATTCACTATGGTTCCCGCAATAATAATTACATCAGCTTGCCTTGGTGAAGCCCTTGCTACTTCAAAACCAAATCTCGAAAAATCATACTTGGCCGCTGCTACGGACATCATTTCAATGCCACAGCAACTGGTGGCAAAAGTCAATGGCCATAAGGAATTGGAACGGGCCCAGTTAATCACATCGTCCAGCTTACTTAATACGATCCCACCCCCTGGAATTTCATGAATTTGTCGAGGAAAATCTTTTTTATCAGTATTTGTTTTTACTTCCATTGTAAAGCGCCTTTTTTATGAGCATATAAAAATCCCATAAATAATATAAATAAGAAAATGATAATTTCTATCAGAGCCATCCAGCCCACATGCTTTGCCACAACGGCCCACGGATACAGGAATACCAGTTCCACATCAAATATTAAAAATATCAAGGCAAATAAATAATAGCCAACATTGAGTTGTTTCCATGTTTGTCCATGGGTAGGGATACCACATTCGTACGGCTCCCCTTTCTGGGGATTGGTGGTAGACTTTGTTACAATTTTAGCGATAAGAATGGCTATGGAAGAAAAGGCCAACCCGGCTATAATCAACACAATCATCGATGAAGATCCCATAAGAAAAGTTCATTTTTTTGGAGAAGAATTTTTTCAAGCGAAAGTTAACAATAATTGTTATCCAAAAAATTAATCCCAATATGATTTTTATCATAATGGAAACTGATTATAGTTTTTGAATGATATTTCAGCTTATTTTCAATAAAATTAACTTTACTGAATTTATTCAAAAATCAATTAATCACTTCCAAATACTTTTGAATTCTACATATTCCAATTTATTTATCAAAAGATTACCAGGCGAAGAAATATTCAACTTATTGTATGGCTTATTAGGGAATAAAATTGAAGTCATTGTTGTCAGTCCATCGTCTCCATACAATTCAACGGAACTTTCATCAAAAATTAAACTCAGGTTTAATCTTTGGCCATTAATAAAGCGGGGAGCTGTTGCTTTTCCGGCAAAATCTTTCTGAAAACTGGTTTTTCCAGACCTTGTTCTATCAATATAAAATTGGTCCTGCTTTTTATCAAAGCCAATTACCAATTCCTCGCCGATATTATTAGAAAGTTTTATCGAAAAGTCTTTAATAGTTTCCAGGCTCAAGTTAAGCCTGCACGGGAATTTTAGTTTACCTGTTTCTTTTGTGATTTCCAGGCTTTTTGTTACCATCAGATCTCTTACTGTTTTTCGTTTTTCTTCAATTTTGTCCAGTTCTTTAACGGGCCGGGAAACTACAAATACATCATCATCCACATGCTTGATACCCAATTCGCGCGGTAATGTCATTGCGTTTCTCCATTTTATGGTCGGAACAAGGTTGGCATAAATCCAGTTACTCATCCATCCTAAAAATATTTTCCTGTTCCCGGTATTTGACCAGGTGACGCCGGCATAATCATCGGGACCGTAATCCAACCACTTCGTATCTGCATGTATTGATGTAAATTTTTTACCATCAAATGAACCAACAAAATATTGAGTTCCTGAGCCCAGGTTCGGTGCACCGGGATTTATATTTACGATAAGTACCCAAACCTCATTGCCATGATCATCCAGTGAGAACAAATCAGGGCACTCCCACACACCGCCATGTGCACCTGCGTTTTCTCCAAAATCACTTTCTTTTTTCCAGTTCTCCAAATCAGGAGAGGAATAAAAGGAAACCTTGTTTTTCGTAGCAAGTGTCATGATCCATTTTTTCGCTGGTTCATACCACATCACTTTAGGATCACGAAAATCTGTAATGCCTGGATTTCTTAAAACCGGGTTCCCTTTATACTTTGTCCATGTATTTCCGTCATCAAGGCTGTACGCCAAACTTTGATTTTCATAATCATTTCTATGGGCTTCTACTCTCACCGGATCATGACTGGTGAATATGGCCACAAGAGGGATTTGTCCATTTTTTCCAAAACCTGAGGTATTATTTTTATCAACCACAGCACTGCCTGAATAGATATAACCCAGGCTATCCGGGTATAAGGCAATTGGCTGCTGCTGCCAATGAATTAAATCCTTACTGGTTGCATGACCCCAATGCATAGGACCCCACACAATACTATCAGGATAGAATTGAAAAAATAAATGATAAGTTCCTTCATAATATACCATCCCGTTAGGATCATTGATCCACTTTTCTTTTGGAGAAAAATGAATTTGGGGCCGGTATGATTCTTTATAAATTTCCTGGGCATTTGTATACGTAGTGGATAAGAAGAAAACAAAAATTAAAGAACTAAAAATTTTCATTCCAACAAATTTTAATTTGGAAAATAAAAAATTCCCTTCGCAATTAAGTTAAAATAGTCTTTACCGGCTTCAGGAAAAAGTGCCTTTCAAAAGTATCAAATTACTTACCCAGCTTCTTCAATCCTTCTTTGCCAAACTTCATTAAATCTTCCGGGGGCATATAACCGGCTGTAGCATACAAAGGCCTTTCGTCACTGTCTAAAATTAACAAAGAAGGATAGCCTGGAATTTGGTATTTCTGAGCCAATACAACCCCGTCGCCCTTTTCCCCATTCAGGGATACATTTATAAAATGGGAATTATAAAACTGAATCACTTCCCTGTTCGTAAACGTTTTCTCTTTAAGCATTTTGCAGGGGCCGCACCAGGTGGCATAAATATCCAGGAAGATGGGTTTGTTTTCGCGTTTTGCTTTTGCGATAGCATCACCCCAGCTACCTTTAAAAAAATCAATTTCTGTTTTGGATATATGATTTGCCGGCCTTGGAACAAAAGCAAAGGCAATTATTACGAAAGAAATAAAGAGAAGTTTTTTCATAATTAATCAGGAGCAGGCTGAAAAATGTGCAGCATATTACTACCTTACATTTCACCTTTATTTTTTTACTAATAAAATTATCAGACTATCTGTAGCAGGTTCAAAAATAACTAAAGTCAGCAAGTTGATGTGATAAGGAAAAGCTATTTTAAGTTCCTTGATTAAAAAATTTCTTAAAATCATAAGAGGACTATTCGAGCAGATATAAGAAATCATTCAGACCAAATCAATCTCAAAGTTATTCGACCTGCAGGTTCTTTAAAAAGTTTTGGTGCAAAAATTAAGCGTATCATTGTGTGCCGGTATGGATGCCAACAACACATACGATGCAATAATAGTTGGCGGAGGGCCTGCAGGAAGTTCCTGTGCTTCCGTACTGGTAAAGTCAGGCCTCCACACCCTTGTACTGGACAGGGCTAATTTTCCCCGTGTAAAACTTTGCGCTGGCTGGCTCTCTCCTCCGATTTGGGATATTCTCGGCATATCACCCAAAGAATACAACCGCGGTCTATGGGAGTGGAATAGGGTTCATATCCACTTTCGGACCAGGAAATACAAGGTGGCATCAAATGGATATTTTATACGTCGTTATGAATTTGACGATTTCCTACTGAAGAGAAGCAAAGTGCAGGTTGTGGAAGATTATAATGTGAGGCAAATAGAAAAAGATAGTGAAGGAAACTGGGTCATCGACAATCATTTTCGTACCAAGTATCTCATTGGTGCTGGTGGCACACATTGCCCTGTCGCAAGATCTGTTTTCACGGAAAAAGACAACCCTCAATGCGGAACACAGGAGCGGGAATTTGAAGGAAGCCTTGGAGACATTGCAGCATGCCGTGCCGGTAAAGATGGAGAACCGGAAGTAATGCTGCATGACGATATGAAGGGATATTCATGGAATGTTCCTAAAGGAAACTGGATGAATGTAGGTACAGGTACTAAAGTGTCCAGGGAAGTCCTTCCGGCCTGGAACAAAGCCAGAACATTCTTTGAAACTAATGGAACCATACCTGTTTCATTAAGACCTATGCTGGATAAGATGAAAGGTCATGGGTATGTTACTTTCGAAACAAATCACCTCTCTTTTTGCCAGGCAGACAATGCTTTTTTGGTTGGAGATGCACTTGGCCTCGCACAGCCCATGACGGGCGAAGGAATTTTGCCCGCGGTACTTTCAGGAAAGATCTGTGGCTTAGCAATCGCAGAAGGGCAGCCGGAATCATACAGTAAACGGTTAGATCGGAAGAGCACACGTCTGAACTCCAGTCACCTTGTAATCTCGT
>OBLT010000293.1_pt1 | contig 35452 bp, 27 predicted proteins | sample 1518721 | NCBI WGS metagenome assembly OBLT01 (sample SAMEA3539307, study PRJEB22396) | soil metagenome | biome: tundra; feature: field; material: soil | place: USA | collected 2010-05 | depth 0.15 m | reverse complement strand
ACCGAACTAAGCCCCTCGACAGCATCCGAAAGCCTCTCTCTTCGAGATTTGTTGGAGGTAGCAGTCACTCGATTTGCGGATTTTCCGCTCTTCGGCAGACGCTATCCCAACGACCTGGCGGAATTTGCGTTCGATTTGTTCCTGGGTAAGCCGGCGCTGGCGGTCGAGCACCATGGCTACTTCAAGGACGGTCATAAAGCTCTGGAAGCCTTCATCACGCGGCTGAAAGCGCTGGACAGCCGCATCGAGTGGACTAGCCTGGACACAATCTGCTCGCACGCCTGTCTGACGAAAAGATCCGAGGATGGCGATGTTCACATCCGTTTCTATACCAACCGTTTCCACTTACAGAATACTTCCGCGTGCGCTCAACGCTACGTCCTGCAACTCCGTCGAGCGTCAGCCGAGCCGCCCCATGTGACCATAGATGGACGCGAGCGGAGTTGCGAGCAGGAAGGCTACGATCTGACGATTTGCCTGTCGTTACAGCCGGGCCAGAGAGCGAATATCAAAATCTCGTCGGGGGACTCGCAGGCCGGGTCGCCATGGAAGCCAAAGAGGGGTCATAGAGTTGGCGTGTGGGCGCGCCGAGTGCTCTGCGAAGTGCGTGACAACTACGTGGACAGAATCCAGATCCTGAATAGGATCGCCTCGGGCTTCTGCCAGATTGTATCGCGCCGCAGGATTCAACGAATCACTGCGGTTCCCTCCCGGCTTGGCACAACTCGACGCCCCTCTCTAGCGGCATCTTCGCTGCTCGAACGGTAATCCACTTACTTCCTCACACGCATGATTGAGTGCATATTCACAATCGACTACGAGATCTACGGCAACGGCACCGGGTCGCTGATGGACTTGGTCCACGACCCCGCGAAGCGCCTGCAGGCGATATTCGACAAGTGGAATGCCCGTTTCGTTAATTTCGTCGAAGTTGCCGAATTTGAGAAGATCGAAGCCTTCGGCACCGATCCTGCGATCGGCATGGTGAAGCAGCAGATTCGCGACCTGCACGAGAACGGCTTTGAAATCGGATTGCACCTGCATCCGCAGTGGTGCAATGCCCGTTACGAGCAAGGACGATGGGTTCTGGATGCCACGGAATACAATCTCTGCACATTACCGCGAAATCGAATCGCGAAGATTGTCGACCAGTCGCTTGGGTACTTGCGGCATGTTCTCGATCAGCCTGATTTCTCCCCGCTCTCATTTCGTGCCGGCAATTGGCTGTTCCAACCGACTTCGACCGCAGCCAGTGTGTTGAGTGAACACGGCATCAAGGTTGATTCTTCGGTGTTTAAGGGTGGAGTACAGCGCAACCACAAGCTCGACTACAGGCCGGCATTGAAGAACGGTTATTACTGGCCATTCGGCGACAATGCCAACAGACCGGATGGCAATGGCGCGTGGATTGAGGTTCCCATCTACACTGAGATGGTCCCGTCCTGGCGGATGACCACCTCGAAACGTATGAGTTTTGGCGGCAACGTGGGTATGGCAGGTCAGGGCCTCAAGCGGAAGGTGAATCGCGCCCTCGACTTTCTGCGGCTCCGTTATCCACGCAAGTTCGATTTCTGTCGTATGACCCTGGATGAGATGACGGCAATGATCGACCGGGTTATGCACGAAGATCGAAAGTCGCCGGAGGTATACAGACCGCTGGTTGCCATCGGCCACACGAAAGACCTGAACGACTTTCAGGCCGTCGACGCATTCCTGGCGTTCTTACGTGCGAAAGACATCGGCGTGCGCACGTTTTCTGATATTTATTCTAAGTTGGCGCAATGCAAAACGGGTCTCAATGTTCCCGCTGGGTCGGAAGCGAAAGTCAGCCGGGAATATGCAGCAAGTGCAAAGTTGTAGGAGAAGTCCAGTGGCAACGCCTGAGAATGAATTAGTTAACCCTCTCACTTACGTGCTTATTACCCCGGCGCGGAACGAGGCGGACTTCATCGAATTGACCCTGAAATCGGTTGTGTCCCAGACTGTGCGCCCACTGAAATGGGTAATCGTCAGCGACGGTTCAACCGACGGGATGGATGAGATCGTCAGTCGCTATGACACTGAGCATCCCTGGATAGAGTTGGTCCGAATGCCCGAGCGCCGGGAACGGCACTTCGCGGGTAAGGTCTACGCGTTCAACGCAGGTTATGCGAGGGTCAAAGACTTGCCCTACGACATCATCGCGAACCTGGATGCCGATGTCTCGTTCGATCCGGACTACTTTAACTTTTTGTTGGCTAGGTTTGCGAAGAACGAGCGCCTGGGTGTTGCGGGAACACCATTCAAAGAGGGGGAACTGCAATACGATTTTCGATTCACCAGCGTTGAGCATGTGTCTGGCCAAATCCAAGTGTTTCGGCGGAAGTGTTTCGAGGACATTGGCGGTTACGTTCCAATCAAAACGGGCGGAATCGACCTTGTCGCAGTGATTACGGCTCGAATGAAAGGCTGGCAAACCAGAACATTTCTGGAGAAGACCTACCTCCATCACAGAAAGATGAGTTCCGCGAACCACAGTGCGTTAGGAATTGCTTTTGATGGAGGACGCACCGACTACACTCACGGATGCGATCCGCTCTGGGAGGTATTCCGATCTATTTATCAAATGACGCGCCCACCCATCGTGTTAGGCGGAATCCTTGGCCTGGCCGGTTTTTTCTGGGCGATGGTCACGCGAACGGAGAAGGTAGTGCCGGCCGAGTTCATCCAATTTCGAAAAGTTGAACAAATGCGCAGACTGCGTGATTTGTTCCGCATAAAGCGACATCAAATTGTATAGGGGCGGCTAGCCCGCACCAATCCCGATTACCGGAAGAGAGTAGTTTTGCAGACGGAAATCCAAAAGGATCAAATATTGATTCTGAGCAGCACCGAGCCTCGTAAGCTGAAGGCGGCGCCGATGGCGATAAGATGGCATTCAGGGTTGCCGATCTACGCCTCCGAAGCTTTTTTGAAGTCGCTGGAAGACGATTACGGATGGATCGGCGGTACCGACGAAACCGGCAAACTCCGTTGTGTTCTGCCCTACACGTTCATGCGGAAAGCGGGGTTCCGTCTGGTCCGGTTCAGGGTAGAGACGATACCTTGGGAAGCGGATCTGGCCGTGGAAGAGGAAAGGTCTTTCTTGAACAGCGCCCTGGAACATTTCCGCTCTGTCGGAGCTGACATGATCATTCCCTCGAACAATACCGCGATCTTTAGAACTCACCCTGACGGAGCCCAGACGGCCCCCTACGGCACTTTTGTAAACGACCTCACGCAGACAGAGGAAGCGCTCTTCAGCAAGGTGAGGAAGACCTATCGGAACAACATTCGCCGAGCCATCAAGGCGGGAGTCCAGATCAAGTCCGGCATGGAATATCTCGATGCTTCCTATCATTTGATGGCCGAAACGCTAAAGAGATCGGGTGCGGACGTGATCAAAGGCTACGACGATTTCAAACGGAGCGTGCTCAGCCTCGGCGACAACGTCCAGGTCTTCGTTGCCGAACATGAGGGTGTTATCCAGGGTTGTTTGGTGTCTCCGTTTAGCCAGCACAGCGCCTACAACTGGTACTGTGGTTCCCGGGAAGAGCCGGTGCTGGGCTCGATGCACCTGCTCCATTGGGAGGCCATGCTGCGCTTTCGAGCCATGGGCGTCAAACGGTTCAATCTTCAGGGTGTGAGGATTAATCCCGAGGCGGGGTCCAAGCAAGAAGGGATTCTGACCTACAAAAAAGGTTTTGGCGGAGAAATGGTCCAGGGGTTTATGTGGAAGTATGCCTTCCGGCCTTTGAAGTCGGCTGTGTACTCAGTCGCCATTCGACTTCTGAAGGGCGGCGACATCGTTGACCAGGATGGTCATAAGCTGGCAAGTTCGACAGCCTGATCTCGCTGCAAGGCGCTGGCACTGACGAGGTAGAAGGGATGCCGGGGCCAGAAGATGAATCGTGCAGAACCATCATGAACTCCGATCTTCAACACATTAGCGTTTGCATCTGCACTTATAAGCGTCCACAGCTGGTCGCGCAGACGCTAAGAAGACTTCAAGACCAGGAGACGGACGGACGATTTTCCTATTCCATCGTTGTGGTGGATAACGACGCTTCCCAATCCGCGCAGGCCTCAGTATTGGAGTTAGCGGCCAAAGCATCTATTCCAATCAAGTACTGCGTCGAACCTCGACAGAACATCGCCCTTGCGCGAAACAAAGCGCTGGAGAATGCTGCGGGAGAGTTCGTGGCTTTCATCGACGATGACGAGTTTCCTGCGCAACGGTGGCTGGCTGATCTTTTTGAAGCGTGCGGCAAGTACGAAGTCGATGGCGTACTCGGGCCGGTGATGCCGGAGTTCGAGGTCCCCCCTCCGCAGTGGATAGTGAAAGGGGGCTTCTTTGACCGCCCCAATCACGACACGGGACACAAACTGGAATGGAAAGAGACTCGTACCGGCAATGTGCTCTTCCGGCGCGCGATCCTGGACGGCAACGAGACCTGGTTCAACCCCGAATTTGACACGGGCGGAGAAGATGTGGACTTCTTCCGCCGCATGACGGAACAAGGTCGTTCCTTTGTCTGGTGCCGGGAAGCCGTGGTTTACGAAGTGGTGCCCGCCTCACGTTGTAAGCGGAGTTATTTGCTGAAACGCGCTCTGCTGCGGGGAAGCAATTTTCCAAAGCATCCGAAGCATCGTTGGTTGAATATCGCGAAATCCCTGATCGCGGTACCGGCATACACCTTGATTTTGCCCGTGCTCGCTCTGTTCGGACAGCATGTCTTCGTCAAGTATCTGATCAAGTTTTGTGACCATGCCAGCCGCCTGCTGGCATTCGTCGGCGTAAGTCTGGTTACACAAAGAGAGATGTGAGCGTTGCACCTAGAAAGATGGTAAATGGTAGGACTTCCGTTGCAGATGGTATTGTACCTGGTGTCTATCCTACGAAAGAGGTGTCTAAGTGCCGGTGTCATCGCCTGCTCCCAGCAGGAAAATAGCTGTTGTAGATGGCAAGATTGAGATCAGTGTCAAGGGAGAGTGGATCACTGTCCCGGCCATTGACTTCGGCGGAAACGCCATTATTGCTCGAGGGAAGTGGATCGGGATTGCGCAGGTCCAAGACGAGCAGTGGTTAGAAACAGAACTGGAAGACCCTCAGGGCTGCATCGAAAAGTTGAAAGAGCGAGAATCTCGCGGATTACATGCCAACATCTTCACTTTCTCGCAAAAGCCTTCTTCGACGACTCCGAAGTATTCCTACATGATGGAACAGGAGAGCATTGCCGCGATTCACCTTGTCAGTTTCAAGGACTGGTGGGAAAAGCTTCCCCAGGAGACTCGTAAGAACGTCAGGCGCTCGCAAAAACGTGGTGTTGTGATCGAAGTGCGGAACTTCGACGCCGATCTGATCAAGGGAATCAGCGACGTCAATAATGATTCCCCAATTCGCCAGAGAGAACGCAACATCTATTATGGCCGGACTCTGGACCAGGTGAAGAAAGACTATTCCTCCTTTGTGGACCGAAGCGACTTCATTTGTGCCTATGTCGAGAAGGAAATGATCGGATTTCTGAAGCTGGTTTATCGAAGAGACGTCGCCTCGATATTGAATTTCACTCCGAAGGGAAGCCATTCTGACAAGCGGCCGGGCAATGCCTTGATCGCGAAGGCGGTGGAGCTCTGCGAAGCGAAGGGAATATCGTACGTGACGTATGGGAAATATAACTATGGCAACAAGGGTGATAGCCCTCTGCGAGAATTCAAGATTCGAAATGGTTTTGAAGAAATTCTGGTGCCGAGATTTTACGTTCCCCTGACGAACTGGGGAAGGGTTTGTCTTGCCTTGAAACTTCATCGCGGCCTTCTCGGGCTTCTCCCACATCGTCTGATTACGATTGCGGTTCAGGCGCGCGAAAGATGGTACGATTTCAAGCAGTCAAGAAGCCGGTGTAGCTCAATGTCAGAGCGGCCGAATTGTGATCGGCAGATGGGGCGTTCAAATCCTCCCGCCGGCTCCAACATTTAATTGATTCCACAGCGTCGTTCCCACCTCATGCAATTTCGCGTTACTGCCAGCTTCATCTGAGAGGATTTTAAATGCCAGGAATCGTCGGCTTCGTAACCAAAATGCCGCGGGCACAGGCGGAGCCGCAACTTCTACGGATGGTCGATTCAATTCGGCATGAGCCCTCCTATCGGACGGCAACGTGGATTGACGAATCCGCGGGAGTGTATGTCGGGTGGAGCGTGCGGAAGGACTCGTTTGCGGACGGCATGCCGCTGTCAAATCCACAGGGAAGTGTCGTTCTCATTTTTTCTGGCGAAGAATATCCCGATCCGGAGAGCGCTCGCAAGTTTAATAGCAAGAACGGTCATTCGGGTGTTCAGGGTCCGTTCTATCTCGTGGGCATGTATGAGGAAGGCACGTCATTCCCAACCGCGTTGAATGGGCGGTTTCATGGAATTCTGGTGGATCGGAATCAAGGCACGACCACTCTGTTCAACGACCGCTACGGGATCCACCGGCTTTATTGTCACGAATCGAAGGAGGGGTTCTATTTTGCCGCTGAGGCCAAGGCAATTCTCGCCGTCCGGTCCGAACTCCGAGTCGTCGACTCCCGGAGTTTAGGAGAGCTAGTCTCCTGTGGCTGTGTGATGGAGAACAGGACGATTTTCCAGAATATCTTTGTCCTGCCCCCAGCCTCAGCCTGGACTTTTCGAAACAGTTTCATTGACAAGAGAGCCAGCTATTTCGAACCTTCCGAGTGGGAGAACCAGGAACCCTTGGACGGTGAATCCTACTACCAGGCGCTCCGGCAAGCATTCTCGCAGAATCTGCCACGCTATTTTAATAGCAGGGAGAAGATCGGCGTATCGCTAACCGGAGGACTGGATACGCGCATGATCATGGCCTGGCATCGCGCGCCCGCAAACTCACTCCCCTGTTACACGTTTGGGGGAATGTTCCGCGACAGCCATGATGTCCGAGTTGCTCGTAAGATCGCCCGTGCCTGCGAGCAGCCCTTTGAGATTATCCCAGTAGGTAGCGAATTTCTTTCGAATTTCTCGCATTACGCCGAACGCGCCGTGTACTTGAGCGACGGTTGTGCCGGGGTAAGACATGCCGCCGATCTCTATGTGAACGAACGCGTGGCAAAAATCGCTTCCGTGCGCATGACGGGCAATTACGGGAGTGAAGTGCTCCGCCGTCTTCCTGCATTCAAACCGGTCGTGCCTCCGTCGGATCTGTTTTCGCACGACTTCCTTGCGAACGTTCAAGCAGCGCGCTCGACGTACGCGCGCGTGATCCAGGGACATGCAGTTTCGTTTATTGCGTTTCGACAGGTGCCCTGGCACCACTACGGCTTGCTTGGTCTCGAGCAGACCCAAGTCTCACTGCGTTCTCCTTTTCTAGACAACGATGTTGTGCGCACCGCTTTTCGAGCTCCCGGTTCGTCCGCTCCGAAGTACGACGTTTTCGAGGACAGTGACGATTGCGTACGGCTCATCCAGGATGGAAATGCCGGTCTCCGACAGATTCGAACCGACCGCGGTCTCGCCGGTCCTCCGGGGCGTTTATCGGCGGCGATGTCGCGAGGATTGCTGGAGTTTACTTTCAAAGCCGAGTACGCCTACGACTACGGCATGCCACAGTGGGTGGCTGCCATCGATCATGGCTTGTCGCCGCTCCATTTGGAACGGCTGTTCCTCGGCCGGCACAAATTCCTGCATTTCCGAGTCTGGTATCGCGATGCCCTTGCTTCGTACGTTCGGGATATGCTTCTCGACTCTCGCAGCCTCTCGCGGCCGTACCTGAATCGCAGCGGCGTGGAGTCCTTGGTGCAAGGTCACTTGAAGGGCAATCACAACTACACCACGCAGATCCACCAACTACTGACCCTGGAACTTCTGCATCGCCTTTTTCTGGATGCGCAATGATTCTCCGGCACATGAGTCGTCCCTCAGAATTTGCGCTGAGAAGCCTGGTCGTTCTGGTCATCGTTTTCCACGCCGGTCTGCTCTTCGTTGTGCTGCCAGAAGTGAGCGCTCGCCTACATCCGATGTACAACCAGGACGAGTACGCTGACGGATATGACCAGCTAGCCACCAACCTCGCAGAGGGGCACGGATACCGAATGTATCCAGATACCGCATTAACCATGGTGCGCGAACCTGGATATCCTGTTTTCCTGGCAGGAATCTTTCTGGTAGTTGGACACAAATTTGTTGCGGTAAAAATAGCAAATGTGCTGTTCGCCCTAGGCACAGCCTGGCTCATGACCTGCATTGCACATCGGTTTTCAGCCAGTTATTTGCTGACGCTTGGAGCACCGGTACTGTTTCTTTTTCACCCAGGAACCCTGGTCGCCGAGAGTCGAGGCGGCGTAGAAGTTCTTTTCACGTTTTTGCTCACTCTATTCGTTCTGACCGTCTACCGCGCCACAGAAACCAATCGATGGTTCGACTACGTATGGAGTGGAATGGCCTTGGGCGTGACGGTTTTGGTGAAAAGCACGCCCATGCTTTTTCCGGTATGCCTGCTTGCTTATCTTGTCGTGTTTGAACGTCGTTCGCCGATATTAAGAAGCTGCTTGCACATCGCTGCCATGGTGGTTGCCATGTTGCTCGTTCTTTCTCCATGGATCCTTCGAAATTACTCCCTTACCGGAAAATTCATTCCGACGGCCACCGTTCTAGGTGTGTCGGCACATGCTGGCCAATACGTCAATACCCACCTGCCCGCGGACGACAGCTGGGCGCTGGTTGATCGGGAGGCGGCGCACGAGAGGCGAAAGATTGCCGAGGATCTTGGTTATCCCTTCAAACCTGTGGAAAACGCCTACTACCAGGATTTCTATTCAAGTGGCGACGAGGTGAAGTTTTCCAACTATCTCTTCAAGAAAGTTGTAGCAGAGTATGAGGCATCTCCGATGGAGTTTGTGAGATGCGTGCGATCGAATTTGTTCAACCTATGGTTTAGAGGCAAAACGCGGACTTCGACGTTGTTAAATGTGATCGCCCAACTTCCTTATCTTGTTCTTTCTATCATCGGAATCATCGTGGCTGTGCGGAACGGGCAAATCAAGATTATCGCTCCCATCGTTCTGCTTCTTGTATACATCGTGGCCGTTTACGTAGTGATTCTGGCTCAAGCGCGATACAGCGTACCTCTGATTCCGTTTCTCTCGATCTTCGCAGGCATTAGTCTGGTTGCCGCACAGATGAAGTTGAACGGCACAAAGTCGACAGCTTCACTCCCCCCAGTCCGAACAAGCAGTCGCGCCGTCTCTATAGGACTCTGCCGCTAACTGGCCTCTACCAATTGGAGAATTGATGAAGCGTCTTGCACAGTTTGCCACCTCGTTGGTCATCGCGGGGCTAATCCTGTTTGCTGTGCTTGGGCGTTTCGACCTGCGACAAACAATGGCCTTGACCCGTCAGGCTCGTGTACCGTCGCTGCTTTTGGGCGTGGCGCTAATGGTGGCCGCTTATCTTCTACGCGGCGCGCGTTGGCGGATTTGGGAACCCACCCTCAGCTACTGGGATTCATTACGACTGATCCTGATCGGCTTCATGGGGAACAATGTCCTGCCAGCCCGATTGGGAGAGATCCTGCGAGTCCACTGTGCGTCGGCAAAAGCGGGCGATCACCGCGGACGAACCGCGCTCCTGGCCTCAATCGCGGCGGAGCGGATCCTGGATGGTTTGGTACTGGCGACATTCGGAGTCATTGGTATCGCCTTGGTTCCGGTGGACGGCCGTTTGCGATGGGCGCTGTGGATGGTCTCACTAGCCTTCGCCGTGCTTGCCTCCGCCCTCATCCTCGGCGCTGTCGCCCACGAGTGGATCCGCTCGCTCTTGGACGCCGCGAATCGAAAATTTCCCGGACACCTGACCGCTTTCTCGCGCAACAAGGCCTCCCATTTCCTGGACGGACTGCTTGCTTTGGGAACCGCGGCGCGCATGTTCGCAGCGATCACGACCACGGCGATGATTTGGAGCCTGGAAGTCGGCTTCTATTATTTCGTCGGGCAGGCGGTCTGGCCAAGTTTCAGCCTTCGGCTCGCGGTCTTGTTCGTAGTGGTTGTGAACTTCGCATCGATTATCCCTTTCACCATGGGCGGTATCGGAACCATAGAGGCAATCGCTCCGCCATTTTTGATGAGCTCGGGAGTTGCGCCGTCCGCTGCTCTCGCGATGGTTCTGATTCAGCACGCTTCCCAATTCGTATTCACCACCGTGGCTGGCGGGATCGTCTACCTGGCCGGGGGCTTCTTCCGCATCCCGCTCGCCGACCCGAAGGCCGCGGGATCGGGGTCAGCAGAGCCTCCCCCGGCTTCGCCCGCGGTGGAGACCGTCCGCACCAGCCTCAGTCAGCTTGGAGCGGCGGTCGAACTGAAACCTCCTACCCGTGGCGAGATCCTTTTGTCGATCGTGATTCCTGCCTACAACGAGCAGTCGCGTCTGCCTCGCACCGTGCTCGAGACCATCCGTTGGTGTACGGCTCATAAACTCGATTTCGAACTAATCATCGCTGATGACGGCAGCCGAGACGAGACTCTGGCACTCGCACGTCTGTTTGAGGAAAGCGACTCCCGCGTCCGCGCTCTCGCCTGCCCGCACATGGGCAAGGGGGCTACGGTTCGCATGGGGATACTGAACGCGAAGGGCCGCTTCGTCTTGTTCATGGATGCCGATGGCGCGACTCCTCTGAATGAGATTCTGAAGCTACTCGCCGCCGTCGAACAAGGACAGGACGTGGCCATCGGCTCCAGAGTTATCCAGCATCCCGGTGAAGTTCAGGTGAAGACATCATCCCATCGACAGTTCATCGGCCGCAGCTTCGCATTGTTTGTGAACCTATTCGCCATGGAGGGCATTGCCGACACCCAATGCGGCTTCAAGATGTTCCGGCGTGAAGCCGCAGCGGCGATCTTCAGCCGACAAAAGACTGTGGGTTTCGCCTTCGACGTAGAGATTCTTTTCGTCGCCCGTCGTCTTGCGCTGTCGATTGCCGAAATTCCGGTGAATTGGGACGCCCAACCTGGCTCGAAGGTCAATCTCGTCACTGACTCGTTCCGCATGCTCTGGGATATCAGCCGGATTCGATGGCTGCACCGCAAATTTGACAACCGTCTTTCCCCGCGGATTCTGAACCCTGGCGTGGCAACTTGGGAGAATCCGGCCGAGCCTTAGGACGGAAAGCTCGATAGGCGCGCGCAACCTCAGTGCGCTTTGTCGGGGTGCTTTACAAAGTGCTTGGAATCATAGTCCTAGCCAACGACATCACCGTACGACCGCCGGAGGACTGTTACATTGGTCACATAGTCGCCAATACGGACTAAAAGCCATCCCCCGATGCACCTTCGTGTGTTGATCCCATCGGCTTCCGCTGCGTAGAGTATTCGCAGGATCCCCAACGCCCGAAACACGACAGGTATAGCGTGCCTGTTCGGGCTCGATTGGCGTCCCCCTGGAGGCTGCACATTGTACGGCGAGAGCATTATTCAAACTACGAAATGGGCAACAAAGAAATCTTTACTCGTGGCCACCGTGCTGAACCTTGGGATTGTTTTGTTGTCGACCATCTCCTTCGGGCAGGTTTGGTCCGGGATCCTCAACCCAACGCGTGCGATCAACTGGAACGGGACTGGGTTCACGATACCAAACTATAGCGTGCCCTGCGCAACGCAGCCCACTCTGCTGGCAGGCAGCGGACAGGCAGCGGCAAACACGACGGCTATTCAGAACGCATTGGCTTCGTGTGACTCGACACACAACGTAGTCAACCTCCCGGCAGGAACGTACTATGTTGCAGGCCTGAAATACGGAACGCAGGGCAAGCAGGTTCTGCGCGGGGCAGGGGCAAGCACTACCTATCTGTACTTCACAGGACCGATTGGAGGCAACTGCGGCTCCGTGAACCTATGTATGGCAAATCAGTTTCCTGGCGATGCTTCGTCCACTTCTTCCCTCCCCGGACCAAATGGAAGTGAGCAATGCGCGTGGACAGCCGGGTATGCCCAAGGTACGACGAGTATTACCCTGAACAATTGTGGCGGCAATACTCCTGGCCCTCCGCCTTTGAATCAGATGATGATTCTGGACCAGGCTAATGATGCGAGCGACAACAGCGGCGCTTACCTGTGCGACACAACGCAGGCACTCTGTACGCTGAAGGGGCAAGGTTCTGGCAATCTATCTGGCAGGCTCATCAACGGAGTAGGTTATTCTCAACAACAAAACGTGCTCGTAACGGGCGTCAGTGGCAGCGGAGCTGGACCTTACACCGTCACGATCTTTCCGGGAGTCTATTTTAACAACGTCCGTACTGGACAGAATCCCGGCGCGTGGTGGAACGGATTTGTTCAAAATGATGGCCTGGAAAGTCTTACCGTCGATTACAGTCTTAGCACCAGCAACGCCTATGGCCTTGCAATGTGGAACTGTTACCAGTGCTGGGTGAAGAATGTGCGGTCAATGTGGGGGAAGCGCGATCATATCCTCGTGCAGCAGAGCATGGCGAGCGTCATCCGCGACAGCTATTTCTACCAAAGCCAATCGCACGCCACTGTCAGTTATGCAATCGAACCTATTGGGTCTTCGGCCATCCTGATCGAGAATAACATCTTCCAGCAGGTCACCAGTCCGTACGTCTCTAATCAAGCCTCAGGCTTTGTCCTCGGATATAACTTCGGCACAGATAACACGGTAAATGGCAGCTATATGCAGGGCTCCTACGCCGGCCACAATGGCGGGAGCGGTATGAACCTGTTTGAAGGAAATAGTTTCAATGGGCTGTTCATTGATGCAACGTGGGGATCAAGCAATCTTGGAACGTACTTTCGCAACATGCTGCCTGGATGGCAGAGCGGATTTACGAATCAGACAGTATCTATCGACCTCGATTCCTATATGCGCGGATACAGCGTGGTTGGGAACGTTATGGGGCAACCCGGTTACCACACGCACTACGAATCCTATGCGACCTCGGCCTCCGGAGGAGTCAATGGTGGCGCAGCGTCAAGTTTAAGCATTTACATGCTGGGGTGGACAAACAATGGGGGACTGGGTAACTGTACGTCACCCCCGGTATGCGATCCACTTGCACGCTCGACCCTGATGCGCTGGGGAAACTATGATACGGTCAATGCCGCGGTTCGATGGGATACGGCGGAAGCCGCACCCGGGGCCGTACCCTACATAAATGCTAACTTCACCCCAAGTTATTTCAGTACGCTTGCGCAGACCCTGCCACCGTCGCTTTATCTTTCAGGAAAGCCTTCATGGTGGCGCTCGATGCCGTTTCCCGCAATAGGACCGGATATTTCTACAGGAACTCTCGGTATCTGCACAGGAGCCTACGCCGGAGCGATGGTGTCAAGTTCTAGTCAATGTTCAGGCGGAGGTCTGAGTAGCGCATGGGCGAACCACGCCTATGCGATTCCAGCACAAGACTGTTTCCTGAACGTTATGGGCGGACGGCCGGATGGAACCGGCGGCGCACTCAACTTTGATGCAAATGCATGCTACACGTCGCAGGGCGGCGGGCCCCAGGCCCCGCAAAATCTCGGGAATGTTGTTCACTGACCTTCATTCGCGCGCTTGCGAGCGCAGATCAAAGTAGCGGCGCCCTAAGTCCCCTCCACCCTCTGGCGTTATGACTAGGAGTTCGCGCCAGCGCTTAGTGAGACCCCTTCCGATGGGCGTGACTTGAAAGAAGCAGATGTCCGCAGCGACTATGCGGCCGGCGCACCCGCTTTGGCCTGCGAAGCCAACTCCACTAAAAATCCTGTTTCCTGTTCAGATTTTCATGCAGAATGTCTAAGTTAGATGCCACAGGATTTGGTGATCAAGTTCCTGCACCAGAATGGCGGGGTACAGGTGGGTACTCTGCATGACTAGCAGCAGGGATGATTGGTGTTAGGAGTGGATTTGACCCCGAAAGGAACGATGTGCACAAGCCAACCACAGCCCGGGAGCGTATACAGAAACTCATTTTCTCTGCGCAACAAAGTCCCAAGCTTTTCCTGATTGTCGTTCTCTTGTTTGCAATTGCTCTTCGCCTCTCGGCGGTGTTTGCAACATCCTCATATCACGTTGACAATGGCGACAATCATTTTGCCTTCGGCTGGGAAATGGGCCGTGTAGCGCGCTCCTTAGCCGAAGGACGTGGTTTTTCATCGCCGCTACCTTCGCCCACCGGCCCGACGGCCATCGTCGGACCCATTTACCCCTTGCTATTGGCGCTTATTTTCAAAATCTTCGGCGTCTATAGCACTGCGTCGGCGCTTGTAATTCTGGTTATCCAAAGCGTTTTGTCCAGCTTCACTTGCTTGTTTGTTTACCTCTGTGGTCGCGACACTACCGGAGAAGCGACCGGGAAGGTAGCCGCCATCGTATGGGCTGTTTTCCCGCTGAGCATTTTTTTTACCGTGACAAGAGTTTGGGAAACCTCCGTGACCGCTCTACTTGCGGCAGCGTTGTTTTGGTGCATGCTCGATCTGCGGCATTCGCTCTCCGCCTCGCGGTGGGCGATGACGGGAGCTTTGATAGGGTTCGCGGCTTTGATCAATACCTCGCTCGTTGTACTGGCGGTTCCATTCGGACTTGTGGCCCTGTGGAGGAACCGCCTGCGGTTCTTTCGTCCCGCGGCCGTCGCCGCCTTGACTTGTATGACGGTGGTTTCCCCGTGGCTCATGCGCAACTACTTTGAGTTCGGCAAGTTCGTGTTGCGGTCCAACTTTCCCCTCGAGTTTCGCCTGGGCAACAATGAATGGTCTCCCGGACAAAAGCTCGAGGATTTGCACCCGGCAAAGTCGCCGTACTTAAATCAGCACTGGCATGATGTCGGGGAGATGCGTTTTATGGCGGAGGAGCGCGCCCTGAATTCGCGGTTCTTAGCTACCGAGCCCGGCCTGTTCGCTTTCGCCACAGTGAACAGAGTCGTGAACTACTGGACCGGAGCCTGGATTGTGCCTACCGTCGATTTTCCAAACCGGTGGCCGATTATCATTGGCACATCGATCATATCTCTCCTCGGCTTCCTCGGCGTCCGGCGCATGTTCTACGACGGCAACTCCGCGGCATCTATGTACACCGGCTGCTTGTTTATCTATCCCTTGCTGTACTACGTCACCACGAGCCAGCCCCGCTTTTACTACTCAATCACGCCGTTGCTCCTTGTGCCGGGGACGTTCTGGGTATTGCATCGGCTGAACGGGACTGCGGGGCCCATGCCGGCTAAGGAAAGGACGGTCCGAGAGACTGGCTCTGGCACCCTGGGTCGGGCAGTTTAGCCATATGACGCCTGTCGCACACTTCTTTTGTTGGGCTTTCATCGTCTTTCTTCTGGTGCTCGATTCTAGACGACGGGCGTCTGTCAGTGCGGCCACTTGGATTCCAACCTTGGTGTTGCTCGTCTTATCGAGTCGAAGCCCTGCAGAGTGGCTCGGACTACAGTCGCAGATAATGGGTTTCGCTAATGATAGGTCTGGGAGTCTGCTTGACCAGCTATTCTTTGCCTCAGTCATTGTCGCGTCGTTGGTTGTTGCAAGATCGCGTGGAGTGAAGTGGAGCAAAGTGCTCATAGCAAACGCTCCTATCGTATTGTTTTATGGCTATTTCGTCATGAGCTCCATCTGGTCTACTTATCCGCTGGATTCGCTAATCAGAGTGACTAAGGATTTCGGCGCTACCATCGTTGTCATTGCAGTCATTCTTTCCGAAAAGAAGCCGCTGGACGCGTTACGAGCCGTATACGTCCGATGCGCGTGTGTGCTGATCCCGCTGTCGGCGGATTTGGTTAGGTTTTCTCCGCTGGGGAAGCAATATGCGCGGAATGGCGACGTTAGCTTTATCGGCGCCGCCACGCAAAAGAATTCATTCGGTGAAATGCTGCTGATCTTCATGATCTTCCTGGTTTGGGATCATGTGGAGGCGCGTTCAGCGGCAGGCGCCAAACAGCTGTGGACCGGAATGCACTGGGATAGGGTACTGCTGTTGCTGATGGGCATCTGGCTTTTGCGCCTTTCGGACAGTCAAACCTCTTTTGTGGCGATGCTCATGGGGCTGGCTCTGATGTTGAGGACGGGGTGGCTCGCCTCCCGGAAGGCTAGTCGGCTCGTGTTCGGCGTCGCTTTGTCGCTGCCTGTTCTATTGTTATGCACGCAGCAGTTCAGCTCTGTGTTCACACCGATACTTCAAGCTTTGGGTCGTGATGCGACGTTCACCGGCAGAACTGACATCTGGCATCACATCACTTTCAGCACAGTGAATCCGCTGATTGGCGCTGGATATTGGAACTTTTGGGGCGGGCCCGGCGGGAGGGCGGTAGCTACGGCAATGGGAACAGGTATTCCGAACGCGCACGACGGATATCTGGATATTTTTCTGGACGGTGGACTCATCGGGTTGTTCTTGCTGTCGTGCGTCCTGGTGACTTCGGGCAGGCGGCTGATCCGGGATCTTCCTATCCACCGATATTACCGCCTAGGCTTTGCCTTCCTAGTCATAGCTATAATCCACAATCTCACAGAATCCAGTTTTGCCCGGTTGTCCGCGCTCTGGTTCACGACGCTGCTGATGCTGGTGGACTTCCCTTCTTTACGAGACAAGTTGCGCTCCGCTTCAGTCCGCGAACCTGAAGGTTCCAAGTCAAGAACGGTCAGGCTTGACCCTGCGGAGTCTCCGCCGGCAGCCGAAGATGCGTTCGGCGTTCGGTTACGTCAGGAGATCGTTTGAAGCCTTTCGATGCTAGCGGGGTGTTTCTTCCGAACGTACCTGGGGATCATGTGCGGCGGCTTGCGGTTCGTGGGGCGGGCGCCACTTTGGCTTCTTCGGCTCTCGGCCTGGCGATCCAGGTTGGTTCCACAATGATCTTAGCCCGTCTTTTGGCGCCTCGGGATTTCGGGCTGCTGACCATGGTTACGACGTTTAGCCTGCTCCTGGCGAACTTTGGACTTAACGGTTTCACCGAGGCCATTCTTCAAGCGGATGACATCGACGAGCGCCTAGTTAGCAACCTATTTTGGATCAATCTGGGTGTGGGGCTGCTACTGACCATCGGGTTCGCGGCTTCTGGATCTCTATTGGGAAGGTTTTACGGCGATCCGCACGTGGCACGGATTGCTGTCGGCGTCTCCGCCACCATCTTCATAACTAGTATTTCTGTGCAGCACCTTGCCCTGCTGAAGCGGGCGATGTGTTTCTCCGCGGTTTCCGCCAATGACGTGGTCGCGCGGGTGGTTTCGGTGGTCGTGTCCATCCTCCTCGGCCGGGCTGGGTGGGGATATTGGGCACTAGTGGTGGGCGCGATCGCATTGTCGCTGAGTACATCCATAGGAGCCTGGTGTTTGTGCCGCTGGGTTCCAGGTCTTCCCAGGCGCGCAGCGGGCACGCGGTCGCTGGTCCAGTTCGGCATGAATGCTTACGGGCGATTCAGCATCAACTACTTTGCAAGAAATGTGGACAACCTGCTGGTAGGGTGGCGATTTGGATCTGTGTCGCTCGGCTACTACAAGAAGGCGTACGATTTATTTGCCCTGTCAGCAAGCCAGTCCACCGCGCCCCTCACAAGTGTTGCGGTGGCTGCGCTAAGCCGCTTGAAGGGAAATCCTGCTAAGTACAGGCAATTCTTCCTCAGTGCGTTGGCCGTTACGGCTTTTGTGGGCATGGGGTTGGCTGCGGATCTCACGCTCATTGGAAAGGATTTGATTCGGTTGCTCCTGGGGCCCGGCTGGGAACCGGCGGGGCGTATCTTCACCTTTTTTGGACCCGGAATCGGAGTGATGCTTATTTACTACATGAATGGTTGGATCCATCTTTCCATTGGAAGGGCTGACCGTTGGTTGCGCTGGGGAATTATTGAGGTCGTCGTGACGGTCTTGTTGTTTGTCATGGCACTCCCATGGGGGGCCGTCGGCATAGCAGTCGCATGGACGGTATCATTCTGGATCTTAACCATCCCAGCGTTTTGGTACGCAGGGAAGCCAATTGGCCTTGGGATCCGCCCCGTTCTTGCCACGGTGTGGAAGTACGCTCTTGCGGCGCTTGTGGCAGGGTCGCTGTGCGCCGGTCTTATCCGCAAGATTCCCGTGGTTGTTTCAGCATCGGGTTCAGCTGGCGCGGTGACCCGCGTCGCGGTTATTTCCATCTCATTGGCAGCACTGTACCTCGCGACGGTCATCCTTATGTACCGGGGGTTTACGCCCTTCCGCGAGATCGCTAGTCTCTTACGGGAAGCACCCGCGTTGCGCAAATTGTCCGCATCGCTGCCCGGACTGGCAGTGGTTTCTGATCATGAAACACTAACCCGTCACACTGCAGTTGACTCCGACGTGAATCCTCTCGTGTCAATTCTGATCCCTGCCTTCAACGCGCAGGAATGGATAGCAGACACGATTCGTTCGGCTATGGCACAGACGTACGAACCCAAGGAGATTATTGTGGTAGATGATGGCTCCACCGATCAGACGCTAGCCATTGCGCAAGCTTTCTCGTCAGAGCGCATCCGGGTGGTTACCCAAGAAAATCAGGGTGCTTCCGCGGCCAGGAACAAGGCTTTGTCTCTGAGTTTCGGAGACTACATTCAATGGCTGGATGCCGATGATCTCCTGGCTCCCGATAAGATTGCCAGGCAGCTGTGCGTACTAACTCAGTGCCAAAGCAAACGGACGCTACTTTCTTCCGCCTTTGGGCGTTTCAAATACCGATACTATCGCGCCGAATTCGTTCCGACGGGGCTTTGGTGTGATCTGTCTCCAGTAGAGTGGCTAGTTCGAAAGATGGGACAGAACGTCTACATGCAGACCGCCACTTGGCTAGTCAGCCGTGAATTGACGGAAGCTGCAGGCCCATGGGACACGCGGCTGCTGGGAGACGATGACGGCGAGTACTTCTGTCGCGTCCTCCTCGCCAGCGATGGCGTTCGATTTGTACCGGAAGCAACTGTCTTCTACCGGGCGCCTTGGATAAATACCCTGAGCCATATTGGGGGTTCCTCTCGAAAATTAGAGGCCCACTGGCTTTCCATGCAGTTGCATATCCGATACTTGCTGTCTCTGGAGGACAGCGAAAGAGTGCGAGCTGCTTGCCGGACGTACCTACAGACCTGCTTGATCTACTTTTTTCCCGAAAGGTCGGATCTCGTCAAACAGTTAGAACAGACCGCTCGGGATCTAGGATTGAGTCTGCAACCGCCGCAATTGTCTTGGAAGTACGCGTGGATTCGCAGCCTTTTCGGCTGGAAATCGGCGAAATTCGTTCAAGCGATTCTACCCAGGTTAAAGTGGAGGGTTCAGAAATCTTGGGATAAAGCTCTCTTTAAGATCGAAGGCCCGGAGCCATTGGGGCCGTTTGAGGGTTGAAGCAAACCTTTCGGTTCTGCTCCGAAGTGTCTTCCAGCTTACGATCATTACTGGGAGCCGTAAATACAACAAGGCATGCTCGATAAGCAGTGCATATCTACTCAATAGACCCTCTTGCTGATCGCCGGTGGGATGACCTCGTGGCTCGGCATCCCAAGGCTTCAGTTTTTCATGAGCGAGGTTGGCTTCAGGCATTAAATCGTACCTACGGATTTGATCCTTTCGTGTTAACAGATACGGAGGCTGGAAAACCGCTTGCGAACGGCCTCGTCACCTGCCGGGTTTCGAGTTGGATTACCGGGAGCCGCTTGGTGTCGCTGCCGTTTTCAGACCACTGTGAGCCGTTGCTTTCTGATGCGAGTGAACTCTGTGACTTGGTAAGTTCGCTCCGCGAGGAGAGTGATCGATGGGGAGCCAAGTATTTGGAGCTGAGGTTGTTGCCCGGTCATGAAATACCGGATCGCATGTTGGCACGTTCGCAGACCTACTGCTTCCACACGCTCGATTTGTCGCCACCTCTGGAGGAAATCTTCGGCAGATTCCATAAAGATTCCATACAGCGACGAATTCGACGGGCGGACCGGGAACTCTCCTGCGAAGTTGGGCGATCGCGAGAATTAGTGAATGAGTTCTACCGCCTGCTGATCATGACGCGGCGGCGCCATCATCTGCCTCCCCAGCCGCGAGCCTGGTTCCAAAACCTGACGGAATGCATGGGGCCGAAACTCGAGATTCGTGTGGCGCGAAAGGGCGGAGTATCAATCGCAGCCATGCTAACGCTGCGACATGGTTCCACTGTTGTTTACAAGTATGGGGGCTCGGACCAGGCTTTTCATCATGTCGGTGGTATGCCGTATCTCTTCTGGAACCTGATCGCGGCCAGCAAGCAGTCCGAGGCCACAAAACTCGACTTCGGAAGATCCGATCTGAACAACCAAGGTCTGATTACATTCAAGGACCGATTCGGCACAACCCGCAAGGTGATGACTTACTTCCGATATCCGCCAGCGGAAGAGCGAGCAGCCATGGCGGCCTGGGTTTCGCGGTCACTGGGGCGGGTCTTGGCAATGCTGCCGACGGCGGTGATGCCGGTTGTGGGCAAGATCATGTATAGGCATATTGGCTAGCCCCGGCGTAACGATGCGACGTAGCGCCGACATAGCTGATCTTTTCGTGGGAAAGGGATTCGCGATAGCAGTTCGACTCTTGTGCTTTTTGGTTCTGTGCATTGTGCTTACCGCCGGGCTGTGGCCATTCCACGTTCCGGGGAATGAGGTCACATGGCTGCAGGACGGAAGTGGACTTCAGTTTGGCCGGCACGGTACGGCTTATAGCAATGACGCATTTCGCGCCGTTCGTACGGAAGATCCCGAATGCAGCATAGAACTATGGATGCAACCTGCTTCATTGGAGTCCGAGGGCACGATCGTTGCTTTTGACAGTTCTGCAGATCAGACTTGGCCGTTCGCTTTGCGCCAGCATCGACACGTGTTGGCGGTGCGCCGTTACATGATCGATGAGAAAGGTGTCGTACATAGACCAGGCCTTTGGCTCGATGATGTTTTCACCTCCGGGAAACGGATGTTCGTTGCGCTAACCTCGAAAGAACGAAAGACCACGGTTTACGTCAATGGGGCCGCAATTGAGCAGTCTTCGTCACTTGGGTTCGCTTGCAAGGACTTGGTTGGGCGACTTGTGCTGGCCAACTCGGCGGTTGACGACAGCTGGCCGGGACAGATTCTTGGATTGGCAGTGTATGACCGGACACTAGCGGCGGCGGAAATCGAGAAACACTTTAAGGCAGGGACGCCGAATATTGCGCTAGAACACAATGCAGGTCCTGTGGCCCTGTACCGCTTTAACGAAGGCTCGGGAACGGTGGTGCACAATCGAATCGGTTCCGGCGCCGACCTAACGATTCCAGCACGGTATTCGGTCTTGCATCCGGGATTTGTCCGTCCTCTGTGGCGTCAGCAGTCTTTCTACGCGATGCGGCCTTGGACTCGCTGGGGATTCTGGAAGGACATCCTCGTCAACATTTTTGGGCTGGTGCCATTCGGGCTCGTGTTTATGGCGTATTTCTCGCTGATTAAGAAGATCCCGAGACCGGCTCTGGTTGTTGTTATGTTGGGGTTTGCGATCAGTCTTACCATCGAGGTGGGGCAGTCGTTTCTCCCGACGCGCGACTCGGGCATGATGGACTTAATTACGAACACGCTGGGTACCTTCCTGGGAGTCCTGCTTTTTCGATTCTCTTTACGAGTGCTGGCGGAAGGAAAGATTCTTCGTTCTCTACAAACGATCAACGCTTTCGATACAAACGCTCGCTGCTAACGAGCGATCTTCAATCACGGGGTGGAAATGAAAAAGCGCGATCTGGTTATCATCGGGGCGGGACCATACGGGTTGTCAATCGCCGCTCATCTTGGGTCGCGTGGAATCGACTTTCGGATCTTCGGCAGTCCGATGCGTACTTGGCTGACGGAAATGCCCAAAGGCATGCGCCTGAAGTCCGAAGGCTTCGCTTCGTCATTGTACGAACCGAACTCGGAGTTCACTCTTGGCCAGTTCTGTGGCCAATCGGGCCTTCCCTATGCCGATCTCGGCCTTCCCGTTCCATTGGATACATTTTCGTCCTACGGGCTTGAATTTCAAAAGCGATATGTGCCTCAGCTCGAGGACAAGCAAGTAGTTTCACTGCAACCATTTTCCGCGGGCTTCGAGCTGCGACTGGCAGATGGCGAGGCCCTCGCCGCGAGTCGAGTAATTGTTGCGGTCGGCTTAACTCATTTTCCATACGTGCCGCCAATGCTCTCCGCGTTTTCGTCGGAATTCGTGACTCACAGTTCTCAGCACAGGGATCTGGACCGGTTTAAGGGACGGGAGGTGGCAGTCGTCGGGGCCGGAGCCTCCGCGCTGGATTTGGCAGCGCTGCTGCATCAGGTAGGCGCTTCCGTCCAGTTGATCGCCCGCAGGTCATCGATTCGCTTTCATGATCGCGCGCCTGTTCCCAGGCCGCTTCGCGATCGCCTGCGCGCCCCAACCACCGGCCTGGGATCGGGTTGGCGGTTACTGTTTTACGCCAGCGCCCCGCTTGCCTTCCACAGATTGCCGGAGGAATTTCGACTGGACGCAGTCCGGCGGGCCCTTGGTCCCGCCCCGGGCTGGTTTATTAAGGATGAAGTGGTGGGCAAGGTGCCGTTTAACTTGGGCGTAGACATAACCCAAGCAAAGGTTCAAGATGCGAAAGTTGCACTCGAACTCACCGATCACTCTGGCACCCGGCGGACAATGATGGCGGATCACGTCATCGCGGCGACTGGCTACAAGGTCGATATCGAGAAGGTGCCGTTCTTGAATGCCACCACCCGGGCCGCAATCCAAACCGTAGAGCAGACACCGGTGCTCTCTTCGAATTTTGAGTCCAGCCTGCCGGGGCTGTATTTTGTCGGCACTGCGGCGGCCAACTCCTTCGGACCTCTCATGCGTTTTGCGTTTGGAGCCGGTTTCACTTCACGGCGGCTTGCAAAACACCTGGCAAGAGCAGCCTCGCGCAAGGCAGTCTGGGTTGAACCTGCTGAACGTATGTCAGCGGAAGATCGTAGCGAGATCGTGTGCCGATAGCCTTTCCGGAAGAATCATGCCAACGTTTTATAACATCTGTCATTCAGGGATTCACGGGGCCCGTGGAGCATAAGAACTTCGAGTCGGACAATCAAGGTGTTGTGCGTCCGAAGGTCCTTCTTACCGATACCGACCGCCGGCCCTATGCCGCGCGGCTTGTGCTTGGTCTGACGGAGGCGGGTTGCGAGGTATCGTGTCTGGCCACGCCGAATCATCCACTGCTAAAAACCAGCGCGGTTCGGAGGATGTTTCCCTACAGTCCTTTTCGCCCGCTTGGCTCATTGCTGAAGGCGATCGCGGCAGTGGCGCCTGACATCATCGTGCCGTGCTGCGATCGCGGAGTCCAGCATCTGCATGAGTTGCACACTCACCTTCGCGAGCGGTCGAACTCGCAGCGCGGCGTGATTGACCTGATCGAGCGCTCGTTAGGTCCGTTTGAGAGTTTTGGGATCGTCTCCTCACGATACGACCTTCTCACTCTGGCACAAGAGGAGGGCCTGCATGTTCCTCAAACCAGACTCATTACCACGGCGGATGATTTCAAGGCCTGGAAGGCCGAGCAGCCGCTGCCCTGGGTTCTGAAGTCCGATGGAACATGGGGCGGTCGCGGCGTGAGGGTTGCTTACTCACTGGAGCAGGCACAACAGTTCTTTTCCGAAATCAGCCGGCCGTTTGGACTCGGCCGGGTGATGAAACGTCTGTGCGTGAACCGGGATCCATTCTGGGTGAAACCATGGTTATCCAGGGCAAAACCGGCGGTCATCGTGCAGTCTCACGTTGAGGGCCGTCCGGCCAACTGTGGCGTCATATGTTGGCAGGGCAAGGTGTTGGCGGGGATTGGCGTGGAGGTAGTAAGCGCAGATGGACCGACAGGGCCCGCTACCGTTGTACGTGTGGTGGACGATCCTGAGATGATGAAGTGCGCGGAACGAATTGCCCGTCGCCTGCGGCTGTCTGGATTTTTCGGACTGGATTTCATGATCGAAGAGGGAACTCGGTCGGCGTTTCTCATCGAGATGAATCCGCGCTGCACTCCGGTTTGCCATCTTCGTCTCGGGAAAGGACGCGACATGATGGCAGCATTGTGGGCGCAATTATCGGGGCAACCTATCCCGGAGACAACGCCGGTGACTGACAATGACCTGATCGCGTATTTTCCCCAGGCTTGGAACGTGGGGAGTGAGTTCCTGCAGTCGAGCTTCCAGGATATTCCCCATGAAGAACCCAATCTGGTTCGTGAGTTTCTCCAAACGTGGCCGGAGCGGACGCTGCTTTATCGCATAGCGAGCGATGCCCTAAGAATAAGGAGTTTTGCCGGAACGCTCTTTGCCCGAAAGGGTTCCAACCACAGCGAGTCTTAACTCCGAGTGGTTGTTCGCGGTCCAGCAGGTGTAACTAGAAGGGGAAATCGGCAGCGGGCGTTAACAGGGGAACACCCGGCTCCGACGAATGTTGCGGTTGAAGTTGCCTTAGCGGAAGATAGTAAATGAGTTTTGTGGCTGCGGTTTCTCTGATGGCTCTGGCTCCATGAAAAAGAGGCGAAAACTGAGGGTTGGCGATTGGGTGGAGGTCCGATCTATAGAGGAAGTTCTGGACACTCTCGACGGTAGAGGCCAACTTGACGGGACCCCTTTCATGCCCGAGATGTTCCGGTACTGCGGACGGAGATTCCGAGTCTACAAACGAGCACACAAGACCTGTGACTATTCGACACCCTATCCGTACCACACGCGCCGACTCGAGGATACAGTCCATCTGGAGACACGCTGCGACGGAGAAGCGCATGGCGGGTGCCAGGCGGGGTGCCTGCTCTACTGGAAAGAGGCGTGGCTGAATCCGGTCGGCGAGGATCCGAGGAAACTCGCTGCATTGAGTCCCGAGACCGGAGGAAATGTTGGCGCCGCGTCGAGTCCACGATGCAGCGAATCAGAGGTTTCGGTTCATACCCAGGTACCCGATCCAAATGGTGGACCGCCTATGTACGTCTGCCAAGCCACGCAGGTGCCGTATGCGACGAAGCCTCTTGCCTGGTGGGACCTGCGTCAATATATCGAGGATTACTGGTCGGGAAATGTGGGCCTCGGACGCATTTTCAGTGGCTTGACCTATTCCATCTACTATCACCTCAGCCAGGCTGGGATTGGACTCGGTCCGGCGATGCGCTGGTTCTATAACAAATGTCATCGGTTGTGGGGAGGCACGCTGTTTCCCAGGACGCCAGGACTGATTCCCGAGGGGAAACCGACACCGTCGGGGACGCTGAACCTGCAGCCCGGCGAACTGGTCCGCGTGAAGTCGCACGAGGAGATCCTGAAATCCGTCGACAGCGGCAACCGGAATCGAGGAATGTACTGGGATGCGGAACTGGTACCCTATTGCGGCGGAACGTATCGCGTCCTGAAGCGTGTCACCAGACTGATTGATGAGAAGACGGCAAAGATGGTGGAGATGAAGAACCCCTGCATCATCCTGGATTCGGTGGTGTGCCAGGCACGATATAGCCCGTGCCGCATGCTCTGCCCCAAGGCGATGTACCCCTATTGGCGGGAGATTTGGCTGGAGAGAGTTGAGGCGAATGGCCCGAACGCTTCCGGAACCGCTGAGGAAAAACTGCCAGTCCTGTCATCAGCCAGCGTTTGCTAAGATTGTTAGCCGCAGTCGATACGGGGAGCAGACCCGCACCGCACGAAGGCCCGTCAACACCGAACCGGTTCGGAAGGGTAGCAACGGCATGCGTTTCACGGAAACCGACATCGTTGGGGCAAAGGTGATTGATCCCGATCCGCGCGAAGACGAGCGCGGACGGTTTATGCGAGCTTGGTGCACGCGCGAGTTTGTCGAGCACGGTATCGATTTCGTGCCAGTGCAGGCGAATATGGGTTTTAGCGTAAGGAAAGGGACGACGCGGGGCATGCATTTCCAGGAGGCACCGGCGCTGGAGGCAAAACTGGTCCGCTGCACCCGGGGGGCAATCTTCGACGTGGTGCTCGACCTCAGGCCGGCGTCCCCGCCCTATGGCAAATGGTACGGCACAGAGTTGACCGCGGGGAACGGCCGCATGTTGTACCTGCCCGAGGGCTGCGCGCACGGATACCAGACGCTGGCGGACGACACGGAGATGCACTACATGACTTCGGCGTATTACACGCCTAGCTCCGTGCGGGGAGTACGCTTTGACGACCCGGCGTTCCGAATTCAATGGCCTTTGGACCCCACTGTGGTCTCGGAACAGGACCGCAACTGGCCGCTGGTTCGGCGTTAAGGGTATGTCGATATGTACGAGGTGAGACATGAGTCTAGCTGAGCAACCGTTAGTAAGCATACTGACGCCGGTCTATAACGGTGCCGATTACTTGTCGGACTGTATCGAGAGCGTTCTAGCGCAAACCTATCAGAACTATGAATACGTCATCGTCAACAACCGCAGCACCGATGGAACACTAGAAATCGCATTGGAGTATGCGGCTCGAGATAGCCGTATCCGTGTGCACACTAACAAGGAGTTTGTTGGTGTTATTGAGAATCATAATACTGCATTCAATCTAATGTCGCCGAAGGCGCGATACTGCAAGTTGGTATCTGCGGACGACTACATCTTCCCGAATTGCGTTCGGCGAATGGTTGAACTGGGAGAGGAAAACCCGTCGGTAGGCATCATCGGGTCGTATCAACTCAGCGGAGATGTAGTGAAATGGCAAGGGTTCAGGTACCCAAGTCGTGTTCTGTCAGGTCGGGAAGTGGGTCGCCGAATCTTTTTGGCGCGTCAGGTATTCGTCGACGGTCAGCCGCTGCTTGGATTCGGAACGCCGACCTCTCTGATGTATCGGGCCGACCTGGTGAGAAGCAGTCCAGTATTTTATCCGGATCCGTCGCCACATGCGGATACCAGTGCATGTTTCAAAAGCCTCCAGAACTCGGACTTCGGATTTGTATACGAGATATTGTCCTATGAGAGAACGCACGCAGAAACGCAGACTTCTGCGTCTCTGCACATCAACCGCTATTTGTCACAAACTCTTAGCGATCTCTTAGCTTATGGTTCCTTTTATCTCAGTAAGAGCGAGTTAAGACAACAGGTGGCGGAAGCGCTGCACGGCTACCATCTTTTTTTGGCTATCAACTACTTCGTTGGATTCAGAGACGATAAATTCTGGGAGTACCACAAGACCAGACTTGAGGAATTGGGTTATCCACTATCGCGGTTGACACTGTTAAGAGCAGCGGCAGTCGGAGTCTTGCAGGAGAGCGTCAATCCAGGACAAGCGATCGGAAAACTGTGGAGACGCCTGTTTCCGGCAGGGAAGCCAAGTGACGTTGAGGCCGAAAAAGCGAACGCGGCTGTGAAGGAGACGCTCGCAAGGGGCTGAAGGGCACGGACTCAAAGAGCGTTCTTGAGATGGGGTGAGGGAGGGGCGAGCCATGAAGGTTGTTTTGTTCTGCGGTGGATTAGGACTGCGCATTCGGGATGCGGAAGACATTCCGAAGCCAATGGTGCAGATTGGGTACCGCCCTGTGCTTTGGCATGTCATGAAGTACTACGCGCACTTCGGCCACAAGGATTTCATCCTTTGCCTAGGTTACCGAGCCGACGCCGTCAAGAACTATTTCCTGAATTACAACGAATGTGCGTCGAACGATTTCGTCTTATCGAGTGGCGGGAAGAAAGTCGAGCTGTTCAATAGCGATATTCACGATTGGCGGATTACGTTTGCTGATACGGGAATCAATTCGAATATCGGGCAGCGGTTGAAGGCAGTGGAAAAACACCTCGAAGGGGAAGAGGAATTCCTCGCCAACTACAGTGACGGTCTCACCGATTTGCGGCTTCCCGAACAACTGGAACACTTTCACCAGCAAGGGAAGGTTGCCAGCTTTCTCTGTGTGCGGCCGAACCTCAGCTATCACATGGTCTCGTTGGAAAACGGGAACGGCAGCTTAGTCTCAGGAATCCACGCTATCAATAATGGAAGCGTGCGGATCAACGGAGGCTATTTTATGTTCAAGAAAGAAATCTTCGATTACATTGGCCAGAAAGAAGAATTGGTCAACGAGCCTTTCCATAGACTGATCGAAGCGAAGCAGTTGATTGGTTACCCCTACGACGGCTTCTGGGCCGGCATGGACACGTTCAAAGATAAACAGCAGTTGGAAGCGCTGTGGGGTAGCGGCACGGCGCCATGGGAAGTGTGGAAGACGAACGGCAATGGCCGGAGCGCGTGATTGACCACGGCGCTGGCAGCGTGAGAACGTGATGAATACTCAAGCGAGAATACATAGAACTGCATCCGGTCGCTGGTCCTGCATAGGAGATGTCTATGAGTGTTGATACGGCTCTTCAGAAGCTTGAAACCACGGGCCGGCCGATTCGCGTCGGAATGGTTGGAGCCGGTGCTACGGGCCGAGCCATCGCATTGCATCTGGGAACGCCGGTGCCGGGGATGCGTCTTGTGGCCATCGCCAACCGGACACCGGAGCACGGGGAGCGAGCGTTTCGGGAAGCTGGTGCCGAAAAGTGGAGTCGCGTTGACTCTGCGCATCAAGCGGAAGCGGCCATTGCCCGAGGGGTGCCGGTGTTGGCCGATGATCCGTCGGTGCTGACGCATTGCGACGCGATTGACGTGTTGCTGGAAGTGACCGGTACTGTCGAGCCCGCGGCCCGCGTGGTCCTGGATGCGTTCGATCACGGCAAGCATGTGGTGCTGGTCAATGCTGAGCTGGATTCGCTCATCGGTCCCATCCTGAAGGCAAAGGCGGACAAGGCCGGGGTCGTGGTCACGCATACCGATGGCGACGAGCCGGGAGTCGCGATGACTCTGCTTCGCTATCTGCGAACCTTGGGACTTCGTACCGTCGCGGCGGGCAACATTAAAGGCATGGTCGATTATTATCGAACGCCGGATACGCAGCGGGCCTTTGCAGAAAAACACGACCAGGATGTTAAAAAGGTCACGTCGTTTGCCGACTCTACAAAGCTATCCATGGAGGCGACCGTCCTCTCCAATGCGACGGGATTTCACGTTGGCCGCCGCGGCATGTACGGTCCACCCTGCGGTTATGTGCGGGAGATTGCGAACCTGCTGCCCGCAACGCAAATGCTCGAGACCGGTCTTGTCGACTACGCTCTGGGCGCGGCTCCTCACACCGGCGCCTTCGTCATCGTTCACGAGGACTCACCGCTCAAGAAGGTGCAACTGGCTTACTACAAGCTCGGAGACGGTCCGTTCTACGTTTTCTACACACCGTTTCATCTGCCTCACCTCCAGATCGCCTCGACCATCGGACGAGCGGTCATCCATCGTGATCCAACTGTCGCCCCCATCGACGGCCCAGTCTGCGAAGTCGTAACCGTCGCGAAGCGCCATCTGAAAGCGGGCGAGCGACTGGATGGCATCGGTGGGTTCTGCACCTATGGACTCATCGACAACGCGTCGTCAGCCCGCGGCATGTCAGCATTGCCCATTGGTCTCTCGGACGGTCGCGTGCTGCGGCGAGACATTGCGAAGGACGAGGTTCTTTCCTTCGATGATGTAGAAGCAATTCCCGGAGGAATCGTCGAGAAACTCTGGAGGGAACAGAACGCGCGCTGGCCGGTTGCGGGGCATGAGTCGCAGGAATCGCAGCACACCGTGCCTGCCGGAGGCGTTCGATGAGGTTTGTGCTGCTCTCCCGGACCCATCATGCTTAACCGTTCATTCTGGAAGGGCCGCCGGGTTTTCCTCACCGGACATACCGGCTTCAAGGGAAGCTGGTTGTCGCTGTGGCTGGATGCACTTGGTGCCAACGTAACCGGGTATGCGCTCGATCCGCCGACTCAGCCGAACCTGTTTGAGCAGGCGGCGGTTGCAGGCACAGTCCGCTCGATTCGCGCTGATATTCGCGACTTCCCGCGGCTCAAGAGTGCAATCGCCGAGTGCCATCCCGAAGTGGTGATCCACATGGCGGCGCAGACCATTGTGCGTCGCGGCTACGAGGATCCCATCGAGAACTACTCATCGAACGTAATGGGGACGGTGAATCTCCTGGAGGCTCTTCGGCAGCTCAAGCAGCCGTGCGCAGTGGTCAACGTCACCAGTGACAAGTGCTACGAGAACCGGGAGTGGGTCTGGGGCTACCGCGAGAACGAGCCCATGGGTGGGCGTGATCCATACTCGAACTCGAAGGGTTGTGCAGAGCTCGTGACCATGGCATACCGCGAATCGTTTTTCCCGCCTGAGTCAATCGGGCAACACGGCGTTGCTCTCGGCAGCGCTCGCGCCGGGAATGCGATTGGCGGTGGCGATTGGACCAGTGATCAGCTGATTCCCGATCTGATGAGAGCGTTCCTTGCGGGCCAGCCCTGTCTGATCCGAAACCCGGCAGCGTTCCGGCCATGGCAGTTTGTCCTGGAGCCGTTGCGCGGATATCTGATGCTGGCGGAGGGGCTCGCGGAAGACGGGCCTCATTTTGCCTCGGGATGGAACTTCGGGCCCGTCGACACCGACGCCAAGCCGGTGTCGTGGATTGCGGATGAACTGGTACGGTCGTGGGGAAAAGGTGCCGCATGGACCCAAGATACGGCGGCGCGCCCGCACGAGGCTCACGCTCTCAAGCTCGACGCCTCCAAGGCAAAAACTTGCCTGGGGTGGCATCCAGTGCTTCCCTTGAAGTCGGCGCTCGGATGGATCGTCGAGTGGTACCGTGCTTCCCAGGCTGGGACCGATCTTCAACGGCTCACCCGAAAACAAATCGAGCAGTTTGAGGCCCTCCCCCAACCATAGAATCAGGAGAAGCTTTTTCAATGCCAACGCCAAACATCGTTGTTATCGGTTCGGGGATGGCCGGGTACGGTGCCGCACACCGGCTCTACGCCGAGGGGATGGCCCCTGTGATGTATGACAAGAACGCCCACTACGGGGGGCACACGGCGTCGTTCCGTTACGAGAGCGGTTTCCTGTTCGACGTCGGGCCGCACATTTCCTTTACCAAGGATCCTCGTATTCAGGACCTGTTTGCCGACAGTGTCGATCAGCGCTTCGAAACCATACAGATCAACCTGAACAACTACTGGCGTGGCTACTGGCCGCTGCATCCGGTGCAACTCCACCTGCACGGAATGCCGGAAGACTTGATCATCAAAGTCATCACTGATTTCGTTGACGAACGCCAGGCTCCAGAGCGGCCGGTAAGGAACTACGCTGACTGGCTCTACGCGAGCTTTGGGAAGACATTTGCCGAGTCCTTTCCGATGCAGTACACGCGCAAGTACCACCTGACCACGGCCGAGAATATGAGCACCGATTGGCTGGGGCCACGTATTTACCGTCCCAGTCTTGAAGAAGTGATACGGGGAGCGATCTCGGCGGCGGCCTCGCACGTTCATTACATCACCCACTTTCGGTATCCGAGCGACGGTGGATTCATGTGCTACCTGAAGAAGTTTGTCCCGAAGGGAAACCTGAAACTCAATCATGAGCTGGTATCGATCGATCCTCGCGCGCGACAGCTCACGTTCTCGAACGGCCTGGTGACGAATTACGATCGCCTGGTCTCGTCGGTAGCCCTTCCTGATCTGATCCGTATGATCCAGGGCGCGCCGCAGGATGTAGTCGACGCCTCCCGGCGGCTGGCGTGTTCCACGTGCGTTCTGGTGAACATCGGCGTGAACCGTGCGGACATTTCCCAAGCGCACATGACTTACTTCTACGATGAGGACATTTGCTTTACCCGCTTGGGATTCCCCCACATGCTCTCCTCCAAGAACGCGCCTCCGGGCATGGGGAGCATTCAGGCGGAAGTCTACTTCTCTGACAAATACAAGCCCTTCACCGGCGCACCCGAGGACTGGATTGAGCCGGTCATCCGGGATCTCCGCCGCTGTGGTCTGCTCCGGGAGGAGGACAAGATCCTGTCCCGCAAGGCGATGTTGCTGCGATATGCCAACATCATCTTCGATCTCGAGCGCGCGGCTGCGCTCAAGACGGTCCACGGCTATCTTGATGATCTCGGTATCGCCTATTGTGGCCGCTACGGGGACTGGGGCTACATGTGGACGGACGAGAGTTTCAAGAGCGGGGAACTGGCCGCGGAGCGCGCTCTAGCTGGAGTGGCGTGCGCAAAGTAGCGTTGTTGCCCCGAGACAGCCCGACCCCATTCTCAAGCAATTCGGAAGTGATAGCGGCGAGCCTATGATCAAACTGAATCTGGCTAGTGGGAGTGACGGAGCCTTGAAGGTTTTATGTCTGGGCTCGCATTCCGACGACATCGAAATTGGCTGTGGTGGCACAATCCTCCGGCTGATCGAGCAGTACCCGGGGTGCACATTTCACTGGGTGGTGTTCAGCGCCATCGGAATCCGGAAAGCTGAGGCGCAGCGCGGGGCCGAATCGTTCGTCGGCTCCCAGCGGCTGGAGCGTTCCGTGTTTCAGGAATTCCCCGATACCTTCATGCCCTTCGTGGGTTCCGATGTAAAAAACGTTTTCGAAGAACTGAAGCAGGCAGTTTCTCCGGACGTGATCTTTACTCACAACCGCAAGGATGCGCACCAGGACCACCGTCTGATCTCGGAACTGACGTGGAATGCGTTTCGCGACCATTTCATTCTGGAGTACGAGGTTCCAAAGTATGACGGCGACTTGGGGCAACCGAGCGTGTTTGTGCCGCTTGCATCCGACGTGTGCAAGAAGAAGGTTCGGTACATCATGGAGGCATTTCCGTCCCAGCACAGCAAGCGCTGGTTTGAGGAGAGCACATTTCTATCCCTCATGCGGCTGCGCGGCATGGAATGTAACGCCCCCAGTGGTTACGCTGAGGCTTTCTATTGCCGCAAACTGGTGCTCTGAATTTGCGATTGACACATCGAGAACAAGGAAAGGAGGCTGATATCCGCCCGAGTAATGTGCCAACGCGATGAAGGATTTGAAGCAGCGGACAATTCGTGGCGGTTTTGCCAAAATCTGTTCTCAGGGAGCCAATTTTCTTCTCCGAATGGGCTCGCTGATGATCATGGCCCGGCTACTCGACCCCAAGGATTTTGGTCTGGTGGGTATGGTGACCGCCGTGATTGGCGTTTTCAGCGTGTTCCGGGACTTCGGGTTGTCGGCTGCAGCGGTTCAGCGAACGAGCGTGACCGAGGAACAATCTTCAACGCTTTTCTGGATCAACCTATTGGTGGGTGCAGTCCTCGGACTGCTGGCGCTGGCGATGGCACCGTTTGTCGTGGCTTTCTATCACGAACAGCGGCTGTTCGGGGTAACCGCGGTCCTGGCGACGGCATTTCTATTCAATGCGGCTGGCGTACAGCACACGGCCCTGCTTGAGCGCCGGATGCGTTTCACCGCTTTGTCGATCATCGATATTTCTTCTTTGCTGGTCAGTACCGCGATTGGAATTGGTATGGCTACCCACGGCTTCGGATACTGGGCTCTGGTCGCCACCACGACCGTCACCCCGCTGGTCTACACCGCATGTGTGTGGATGACGACCGGATGGGTTCCCGGCAGACCGCACAGCCAAGTGGGAATCCGTTCCATGATGCGTTTTGGCGGGACTCTAACGCTGAATGGCTTGGTCATGTATGTCGCCAGCAACCTTGAAAAGGTGCTGTTAGGGCGCTTCTGGGGCGTCGAGGCCCTCGGAATCTACGGAAGGGCCTATCAGCTCATTAACATTCCAACCGACAATCTGAACTCAGCCGCGGGTGGCGTGGCTTTTGCGGCGTTATCGAGACTTCAGGGCGAGCCGAGCCGCCTCAAGAGCTACTTCCTGAAGGGCTACTCTCTGGTTCTGTCTCTCACCGTGCCAATCACGTTCACTTGCGCTCTTTTTGCGGATGACATGATTCTCGTGTTCCTGGGGCCGAAGTGGAAAAGCGCAGCCGTCGTCTTTCGCTTGCTTGCTCCGACCACGTTGTCTTTTGCCATTGTCAATCCCTTGGGATGGCTGCTCTCTTCGGTCGGATTGGTCGGAAGGGGTCTAAAGATTGCTCTGGTCCTCGGGCCGGTCATGATTGCGGGCTATTTGATCGGCTTGCCTTACGGCCCGAAGGGCGTCGCGTGTGCCTACTCGGCGGTAATGGTGCTGTGCATCGTTCCGTTGGTCGCATGGGCTACGAGCGGTACCGTAATTTCGCTCCGCGACATTCTGCTGGTTGTGAGCCGTCCACTACTTTCAGGTATCGTGGCCACGGGTTTAGCCTTTGGACTGCAGTTACTCTATGGTCCGCTACTTCTTCCACTGCCTAGGCTTGTGTTGGGGGTTACTTTGGTCTTCTCGGCATATCTCGGGATGCTTTTGTACGTCATGGGGCAGAAGCCGTTCTACGTAGATCTCCTGCGAGGATTTTTAGGGCGTTCATCGGTGGAGGAAAGCATTCTGACTTCGGCTTAGCAAACTAACGTTTCGGGCCCTTGAGGTCGGGGGCGTGCAACTGCAGCAGATCATGTGTACGGCCGGTGTTTTGCCATCCTCACTAGCCCGCGAAGAATAGTGAACAAATGAGAACGATCCAAATTGGAGTGTTGCTGGGACTGCTGGCACTACTGATTGTGGGACTGATTTGGTGGCGCAGAGATACCAAGCCTCACAGCGTAACGCTCACCTGGCAGGCCGTCTCCTCTGGCCCGGACTTCACTGTCGTGGGGTACAACGTATATCGCACTACGGTGTCAGGGGCCCAATACGCGAGAAGTGCTACCCGAGTCCCGGCCCCGCAGTACGAGGATCGGCTGGTGAATGGGGGGAGAACGTACTTTTACGTCGTTACAGCAGTGGACCAAGTAGGTCGGGAAAGCCCGTTTTCCTCAGAAGTGAAGGTAAAGGTTCCGTAGCCACTCTGCGTGGCTTGCACCGTCCCGTTGGCTATTCCTAGAGACCAGCAACTTCCGCGTGTTCGATTGAAAACTCAAAAGGGCAACACCCAAGCCACCCAGGCCCGGCAGGGTTTAGAATACCCAAGAAGGAAGGGCTATGCCTCGGTTTCCAGTTATGGATTTCAAGGGTTTGCAACGCAAATTCTTCATGGGTCCACGGGCAATCACGCTGGTGGTAGTTCTGGCGCTCTTGCTGCTGTCGGGCCTGAGTGTGAGCATCCTACCGACCGCTCGCGCTGCAACCCGGAAGCAAGCGCCCGCCAGAACCTACACCACCAAGTTTCCCCTGAAAGAGAATCCCATTTCCGAGAGCGGTAACTGGATCAATGGCAAAGCTGTGGGCCTTGACTGGACCGACGTTCAGACGACTCCCGGCCTGGCCTTTGGGACCGAGTCAGGCACCAGTGGCTATGATGATTCGACGGCCGTTGTGACGGGCACCTGGGGACCGGATCAGTGGGCGCAGGCCACGGTCCACCTTACCAATCAGCAAGGTGGGACGATCTATGAAGAGGTGGAACTGCGCTTGCGGTCTGCGATTACTGCCCACAAGATCACGGGATATGAGATCAATTTTCAGGCCAGCGGTGCATCCAACGCCTATGTACAAATCGTAAGATGGAACGGGCCGCTGGGCAATTT
>OBLT010000292.1_pt1 | contig 35464 bp, 35 predicted proteins | sample 1518721 | NCBI WGS metagenome assembly OBLT01 (sample SAMEA3539307, study PRJEB22396) | soil metagenome | biome: tundra; feature: field; material: soil | place: USA | collected 2010-05 | depth 0.15 m | reverse complement strand
GCTCGCGGGCGGCGGCCTCGGCGGCCTCGCGGTCGCCTTCCAGGTCTTCCAGGCAGGCCAGCGCCCGCCCGGCCCGGGACCGCGGGTCCGGCCGCGGCGCCGCCGTGTCCCGGTCCAGCAGCAGGTCCGTGCCCGGCAGCACCGCCTTCTCCGCCTCGTCGTCGGCGGCGGCGGCCTTCCGCGCGTCCGCCAGGACCTGCCCGGCGAGCTTCCGCAGCCCGGCCTCGGACCGGCTCGCCTCCTTCGACGCGTTCGCGGCGATCTTCACGCCGTCGCCGGCCACTACCGTCAGGCGGCCCAGGCCCGCGGCCGCGCACGCGTGCAGCACCCCGAAGAACAGTTCCTCTGCCAGGTCCCCCTGCGCGAACAGGTCCTTGCGGAACCGGGAGAACGTGGTGTGGTCCGGGATCTCCCGCCCGCACGCGACCCGGAACGTCGCGTCATAGCGGCACCGGTCCTCGACCGCCCGCGTCGACAGCACCCCGCGCAGGTAGGCGTACGTCCACACCGTCAGCAGCATCACCGGGTCATACCGCGCCGGCTGGTGCCGCCGACCCCTTCGGGGCCGGCGGCACCAGCCGGTCGATCACATCCCGCGTCATGAGCCCCTCGACCGCGCCGATAACGACCCGGACAGCATGACCCTCCGGCACCCAGTCGAGCATGTTATGGGGCAAAAGCATCTCGGCGTCACGGTCAACAGACTTGAACTGGTGTGCCATAAATCAATTCTGCCAGCAATAACGCCAGAAATCCGAGAAACCCGAATATGCAACAGCCCCCAGGGTGTCGAATTCGGTGGGTCAGTCGTTGGGCTGTCCGGGCTCTGGGGGGCCTAGCCGCTCGACCGGCAGTCCCTCCTCGGCGCGGATCCGGTCAATCACCGAGTGCAGCGTCTCAAGACCGTCTGCTGACAGGCCCGCGGCCCGCAGTGCGACCGCGGTAACCCCGGCATCTCGTAGCGACGCGAGGAAGGCCAATTGCTCGTCAGCGCGACAAGCAACGTCAGGGTTGTTGAAATAGTCGGTGGGCACCCCGAAAATCCGCGCGATAGCCCCGGCCATCTCTAGCGATGGGACATGCTTATGCGCGCGCAGTTGCCCGATGTACTGTGGCGTACACCTGACCCCACGCGCTTGGACCGCTTCGGCGAGTTCCTTGTTGGTGTAGGAACCCCGGCCGCGGGGGTGCACAGTCGCAATCAGGTGGTTTAGCCGACTGGCAAACGATTGCGCGGACAGTTCAAACTCCTGATGATGACCCTCAGGCATAACGGTACCGGCTCCCCCGCAGGCCGGCAACAGCGCTTGCTCGGCCGACTCCGTCCCGCCCCACCCGGTCCAGGCAAGTGATCGGCTCCGTTCTGTGACGCCTATTGACTCGTCGATCCTGGCCGCGTAGATTACCACTTATCGTCTGCGAAACTATAGTTTCGCAAAATGATCTGCATCGCACAACAACCGTGATGTCAGCTGGTCGACTTGGGCATGACCGGCCACCGGTGGCTAAGGGGTGATCGCACTGTCTCCGGAGATTTCTCGAGAGCTTCGAGTGCTAGGACCCATCAGGCTACACCTCAATGGCCAGGCGGACTCGCTGGGCGGGACCAAGCAACGCACGGTCGTGGCCGCGCTCTTGCTGGCCCCCGGACAGATGCTGTCCGACAACCATCTGAGTCAGATGCTCTGGGGCATCCGTCCGCCGGCGACCGCCCTTGCTCAGATCCACACCTATGCTTCGCGCTTGCGTCAACGTCTTGGGTGTCATGCGGACGTCGTCCGGCTGCAGGCCGGCTACCAGCTGATAACCAATCAAATCTGGTGTGACACTCTCGAGTACACCCAGCTTACCGAGCGGGGCTTCGAGGAGCTTGAGGCGGGCCGCTACGAACAGGCGACGCGGCTGTTGCAGGCGGGCCTGGGCCTCTGGCGGGGCGAGGCCGTCGCGGACGGCACCGCTCATCTGATCGAGGCGGAGCGGCCGTGGCTCGCCGAGGGCCGGCTTCTCGCCCTGGAAGGGCGGATCGAGGCTGAACTTGCGATGGGCAGGCACCGGCAACTGGTCTCCGAGCTGACCAGCCTGGTGGCGAGCTATCCGTTCCGTGAGAGGTTCCGCGCCCTGCTGATGACAGCACTGTGCCGGTCGGATCATCAGGCGGCGGCGATCGAGGTGTTCCACGCCGGGCGCCGGATGCTCTCGGACGAACTCGGCGTCGATCCTGGCCCCCTGCTCGTCCGCATCTACGATGCGATCCTTTCTGGTGAGCTGACGACGCTGGGCGCGATCCTGGTCTGACTCTGAGCGCAGTGCGCCACTCCCCGCCATCGCCTGACACCGATTCACGCCCCCGTGAATGGACACAACATCAGAGCTTCATGCCGATGGAGAAATCTCTGTCAGTTATCTGTCCCACGAGAATTGCGGGGCCGACTTCTCAAGCTAGCATTGCCGTGCACAGACTGCGAGAAGGAGTAAAGAAAAGCAGGGAAACAGGAAGGTCGCGGCGAGGCGGAGCCATAAGGCCGGACGCAGGGCTTATCGCTTCACGATCGAGAAATGGTTGGATATAGTGATGACGGAAAACACGCCAAGCAGCAGCAAGGTCGCCGAGTTGTACGACGAGCTCACAGTCACCCAGGCCGGGTTGTGGAACGGCAATCTCCATTACGGGTACTGGACCGGCCCCGATGACAGCAGCAGCTTCGAAGAGGCACTGGACCAGATGACCGAGCAGGTCATCCGGCGACTCGACCCGCGGCCTGGCCAGCACGTGCTCGACCTAGGCTGCGGCATTGGCGCGCCCGCGCTCAGGCTGGCCCGTGACTACCCGATCAGGATCACCGGCATCTCCATCAGCCCCCGCCAGGTCGACCTCGCCAGCGAACGCGCCCGTGATGCGACGGGCCTGGCCGGGGAAGTCTCGTTCGAGGTGGCCGATGCCATGAACCTTCCCTACCCTGACGGGTCGTTTGACGGCGTGATGTCGCTGGAGTCGATGGTACATATGCCGGACAAGACGCGCGTGCTGAAAGAGATCGCGCGCGTTTTGCGGCCCAGCGGCCGTTTGTCGCTCGCCGACATTGTCCTGCGGACCGTTCCGGACCAAAGGGGCGACAGCTTGCAGGAGGCCGCGACGACCGAGACATTCTCCATGGGTAAACTCGACGAGTATGGTGAGCTCCTGTCGGAGGCCGGTCTCGTGCCCCTGGAGATTACGGACGTCAGCGAGCATACCCGCCGCTCATATCCCTACTTCGTGGCCGGCGCGGAGTCGTGCCGGGAGGATTACATACGGGTTATCGGCCTGGAGGAATTCGAAAAGCGGCTGGAGGAGGGGCGCCAGCTTGAATTGGTGCCGGAAATCGGATATGTCCTGATCGCCGCTAAACGACCCGAGTCATGACCGGCTCGTGATCGACCCCATGTTGCAGCCTCCGGCGCCCGACGTGTTCCGCGCCGGGCGCCGGAGGCTCTCCGACGAACTCGGCGTCGATCCCGGCCCCCTGCTCGTCTGCACCTACCATGCGAGAGATCATGCCCAGATTCCCGTCTGTCATCGTCATCGGGGCGGGGCCGACCGGTCTCGCTCTCGCCGCAGAGCTGGCCTCAGCCGGCATCGCCTGCCGCGTGTTCGACAAGCGGCTCACCCCCTCGCCCCATTCACGAGCCTTCGGGCTTTTTCCCCGGACGCTGGAACTTCTCGAGCTGCGCGGCCGGGCCGACGCCTTCGTGGCACATGGGCTTCCCTGGGCGCGTTCCTCCCTCGGCGACGGCAAGCGCTGGCTGGACTTCGGCAACCTCGACAGCCCGTTCCCCTATATGCTCGTCATCCCGCAGAGCCGCACCGAGGAGCAGCTGGCCGCCTGGGCGGTGGAGTCTGGTGCGGAAATCAAGCGCGGAGTCACAGTGACCGGGCTACGCCAGGACACGGACGGGGTCGACGTGGAGGTGTCCGCGCCGGATGGCCCGCGGACCGAGCGAGCTGATTTTGTCGTCGGTTGCGACGGCGTGCGCAGCAGCGTCCGCCAACTCGCCGGGATCTCCTTCCGGGGATCCTCTTACGACAGTTCGCTGATCGTCGCCGACGTACGGCTGGCCACCACCCCCGACCCGCTGGTCTACGTGCGTATCGCGCGGCGCGGCCTGGTGGGGTTCTATCCGTTCAGCGACGGGACATTCCGGATGGTCGCGCTCGACCACGAGCGGATGGAAGTGCCGGTCGAGCAGCCAGTGACCGCCGACGAGCTGCGGGAGAGCTGCCGGGCCATTCTCGGCACCGACTTCGGGCTCCACGATCCGCTGTGGATGGCGCGGTATCGCAGCGAGCAGCGGCTCAGCGACTGCTACCGCCTCGGCCGTGTGCTGCTGGCTGGCGACTCGGCGCACACTCATATCCCGTCCGGCGGGCAGGGACTGCAGACCGGGATCCAGGACGCCATGAATCTAGGCTGGAAGCTCGCGGCTCATCTGCGCGGGTGGGCTCCCGCGCACCTCCTGGACACCTACCAGCAGGAGCGCCGGCCCATCGCAGAAAAGACCCTCCGTCGGACCGACCTCCTCTACAAGTTCGAGACCTCGAAATCCGCAGGTGCATGGCTCCTGCGCTGGCTCGTCACCCGGCTGACCGGGCTTCCTCAGGTGGAGACGTCGGTCATCGAGCAGCTCTCCGGACTCGCGCTGCGCTATCCTGCCCATTCCGGCGCCCCTGAGGCGGGCCGTCACCGGCTGGTGGGCCGACGGCTGCCGGATGGCATACTCCACTTTCATGACGGCGTGACCGGCAGACTGTACGAGCACTTCCGGTACGGGGGGTTCGTCCTGCTTGACAAGTCCAGCGACGGTATTAGTTCGGGTGTTGTCGAGGGCGGCTGGGCCGACCGCGTCTGGGTGGTCAGGGCGACCTGTACCGACCGCCCGGAACTGCCGGAGGCCGTGCTGACCCGTCCAGACGGATACATCGCCTGGGCGGGCCGCGCCGACGACACCCGCGGACTGCGGGAGGCGCTGCGGTACTGGTGCGGACAGCCGACCACGGTCGGGTCGCCTGGGGGAATCACACGATGAGCTTCAGGAACCGGAAGAACTCCATCCTTGTTATACTTTCATTATCCACATTGATCTTCCTGCCGCATCGGGTCACGCGACGGTCGGCCTCAACTATCGAATGAGCTGATCAATATGCCGGAAGAATCCACATCGGGCGCTGCCACGGAATGGATCAGAGTAGTTCGCGCGCGGACGCATAATCTGCGAAATGTTACCGTGGACATTCCGCGCGGTGGCATAGTCGTATTCACCGGGGTCAGTGGTAGCGGCAAGACGTCTCTGGCTATGGACACCGTGCATGCCGAGGCCCAGCTGCGGTACTTGGAGGGCCTGTCGCCTTTTGTGCGGCAGTACATCACACCCAAGGACCGGCCCCAGGTCGACCGCATCGAGGGCCTTGGCGCCACGCTCGCGGTGGACCAGCGGCGACTCAACAGGCAGTCGCGTTCTACCGTCGCCACGATGACCGGAATAGACGCCTACCTTGGGCTACTGTACTCCCGGCTGCCCACGGTCGCCACGGGCGGACTAACGTCCGAGGGCCGGGCGCTGTCCAGCGGGCACTTCAGCAGGAACACCCCCGAAGGCGGCTGCCCGGTCTGCCACGGCGCCGGCGGCACTCCGCAAGCCGATCCCGATCTGGTGGTCACTCACCCGGAACTGCCGCTGCTCGCCGGCGCTTCGCCCTGGTTCGACAAGCTGCGCTCACCGGAGCAGGTGGCTGTGCCATTTCTGGCCGATCAGTACGGCATCGACCTGTCCCGACCCTGGCGGGAGCTGCCAAAGGCCTTCCAGGATGCCCTGCTGTACGGCACCGGCGATGAGCCGGTTAATGCGAGCGTCCGCGTGCCGAACAAGAACTCCCAGGCAGAGGTGACCGTCCAGCTTAACCACCCCCTGCGGGGCGCGCTTGCAGAGGTGGAACGGCTATTCGCCAGCGCCGGTACCGAGAACGCCAAGGAGCGCTACCTCGCGTATATGCACCGGGTCCCCTGCCAGGCCTGTGGCGGTACTGGCTACGGTGTGGCAGCCCGTACGGTCTCCCTGGCCGGGGTCACCTACGCGGAACTGGTCGACCGCAGGGTTCATGAGGTGCAAGCGTGGTCCGCTGAGCTGGCCAGCCAGCTCAGCGGAGTCCAGCGGGAGATCGGCGATGCGCTGCTGCCCGAAGTGACAGGTAGGCTGCTGCTGCTCGACCGGCTTGGCCTGGCTCACCTCGAGCTCAACCGCAGCGCACCGACGCTCTCCGGCGGGGAGCTGCAACGCACCCGCACCGCCGCCCAGCTGAGCACGTCGCTGATCGGCATAACCTTCGTCCTCGACGAGCTGGGATCCGGTCTGCACCCCGCCGACAAGGAGCGCTTGCGGGATATCCTGGAGAACCTGCGGAATTCGGGGAATACCGTGCTGCTCGTGGAGCACGACCCGGATGTCGTGGCGCAGGCGGACTGGGTCATCGACCTCGGCCCAGGGGCCGGCCGGGATGGCGGGCGAGTGGTCTTCTCCGGCCCGCCCCGTGAGCTTGCCCGCAACCCTGAGTCGATTACGGGCCGGTACCTGGACGGCAGCTATCACCGGATCACCCGCACCGGCACGGGCGGCAGGAACGGCGGGTGGCTGGAGCTGAAGGATATCCGGGTGCACACCGTGCGCGTGGACCGGATCCGCATACCTCTAGTCGCCCTGACCTGCTTCACAGGGGTCAGCGGGAGCGGAAAGAGCAGCCTGCTGAATCACGCCGTGGCTCCCGCCGTAGCCGCGGCGCTTGCTGGCGATCCCCACCCGGCGGTGGGCGGCATCAGCGGGGTTAAGTCCATCTCCTGGGTGGATTCCGTAGACCAGAGCCCCATCGGCCGTACCCCGCGGTCCAACCCGGCGACCTATACAAAGGCCTTCGACCTCATACGAGGGCTGTTCGCGGCTACGGACCAGGGCCGCGCGCTGAACCTGGGCGCCTCAGCCTTCTCCTTCAACGCTTCGGGCGGGCGCTGCGAGCCCTGCACCGGCTACGGCAAGAAGGTAGTGGACATGCACTTTCTGCCCGACGTATGGGCCACCTGCGATGTATGCGAGGGGCGCAGGTTCACGCCCAAGGTGCTGTCGGTCACCTATCGCGGGCTGGCGATCGATCAGGTTCTCGACCTGACCGTGGACGAGGCCGCGGAGTTCTTCGACAACCCACCCGCACTCACCGCCACGCTAGGCGCGCTCAAGCAGGTTGGGCTCGGCTATCTCCAGCTGGGCCAGAGCGCCACGGAGCTGTCAGGCGGTGAGGCCCAGCGGCTGAAGCTGGTCAGCGCGATGCGCCGGGGCGGCCAGGGGAAGCGCGGCGGTCTGGTGCTGCTTGACGAGCCGCTCGCCGGGCTGCATCCGGCCGATGTGCAGCGTATGGTTGGGGCCTTCGACTCCTTGCTAACCGCGGGGCACACCCTGCTGGTCGCGGAGCATGATCTGCATCTAGCGGACTGTGCGGACTGGATCATCGACATGGGGCCGGGGGCCGGCGAACTCGGCGGCCTGGTGGTCGCGGAAGGCACCCCGGAACAGATTCGGGCCGCGGACACAGTGACCGCCGACTATCTGCGTCGGCTCGAGCTCCAGCGACGGAGCTGATCCTGCCTTTCTGTCCAGAACCTGTCCTTTCTGTCCCGGACCTGTCCTTTTGCTGGCCTCGCTCGTCGGCGGGAGATACGTTGCCGACAAGTCATCAGTTGCGGAACGATAAGACCGGGAGTGGCTAACATGTCGCAAACTACGTCAAGCAACTCAACGACTGAGCACCCGCCGACGGCCAGCAGGTCGGCCATCAAGTCCATCGCCAGGATGGCAGAGGCCGGCTTTGAGAATGTATTTCTATTCTTCGAGCGGCAGATCGCCGCTCATTCGATCGTCGGAACGACTCCGATCATTTCATCTGACGGATTTCCCTGGGCCTCCACCATGGAGGACAACTGGCGTCAGATACGCCAGGAACTAGACAGGATCATGGTCTACCAAGAGGCGCTACCGAACTTTCAGGATATCTCTGTCGAGCAGAGCGCCTTGACGCAGGACGACAAATGGAAGACCTTCTTCCTGTTCGGTTACGGAATCAAGGTAGAGGCGAACTGCTCGCGCTGCCCAAGAACCACGGAGCTCCTCGAAGCAATCCCAGGCGTCACGACAGCCTTCTTCTCGATTTTTGGCCCCAATAAGCAAATACCGCCCCATCGCGGCCCGTGGAAGGGAGTCGTTAGGTATCACCTGGCATTGAAGGTGCCTGATCCGGCGTCATCCTGTGGTATACGCGTGGCGGACGAGACCGTTCACTGGTCTGAAGGCAGAGGATTCTTCTTCGATGACACATACGACCACGAGGCGTGGAATAACACGTCAGACACGCGTGTCGTGCTGTTCCTTGACGTCATACGGCCGCTGCGGTTCCCGTACTCCGAATTTAACAAGGCGATCATCTACCTGATAGCGCGGACGTCATACGTCCGTAATGCGATGAAAAATCACGAAGCGTGGGAGCGTCGCTTTGAAAAATGGCTCAGCAGCAGGGGAAACCAGAATGAGCCTGCCTCATAGCCGCTCTAACGATCTTTAAGGGCTGAGGTTACGGCCTCTGGAAATAGCTGGCGGATCGCGGTATGCCGATGTCATGAGGTATCCCGATAGCGGCGGGCTGACCGCCGCGGAGCGTGCCCGCCGGGCAGGGATTCGTCAAAGTCGGGATTACAGTGCGTCGCTGAACTGTCCTGCCTCCGCACGGCCCGCTCCGCGCCACGCGGCCACGCACCACAGCAGCTATACTCTCGTATGCCGCGACACTCCGGTAACAGCCGATATACCCATGTTTAGCCGCAAATCAGATATCTCTGATGGAGCCACACCTGATGTGAACCATCACGAGCGGGACCACTGAGGTTTTCTTGGTAACAGGAAAAACACCCGTAAGCTCGGCTGCTACCGCCAGGCTTTCCCCCCTGACCAGCGCCAGCGCGTCCTGGCCCGCGTCATGGCCGGCATCACGGACCCCAGGCACCTGAACAAACGGCGCGAGCGCAGCGACCCCCGCGTCGTCAAGCGCGCCCGCCACAACCATTATCCCGTCAAGAAACCCGGCCAGCACGGCACCCGCCACGATGCCCCGCCGCCATCAAACTCGGCAACCCCGTCCTGACCGGGGAAAACATAAACGCCGCAGCATGATCAAATTAAGCTAAGTGGCATTGGGTCTGCAGTGCGCGTTCGCCGAATGCCGTGAATAGTCCTCAGTCTATCGCGAGGACCACGGCCAGGCATGGACGGGGTCGGCCCACTCAGTTATCTTGAATCGGCTCAGGGTCACAACACATCCATATTTACTTTGACGCCCACCCTGGGGTTGCATGTAGATGTAACTGCGAGTAGCGTTGACATTATCTCTGACGCCCCAGTCCCCGGCACTGTGATTTCCAGCACGCTTGGGGGTGCGTCATTTGTACGGCCGAATGCTAGATCGCAAAAATTCGGTCAGGCGGTGGATTCAATTCTGTACCTCATCCCCGCCTCGTCACACTAGCCCGGGCCGGCGCCAGGTTCGCCAGTGGTTAGTTTTCCAAGGCGCCGACGGCAAAGGTACCGCCCTGTCATCTCCCCGAAACACCTTCTTGCACCCCGCGAAACAATCGCTTCGCGCTCCAATTCCACTCTGAGAGTAACACCGACGCTTTCACTCTGCGACAACTCAATGGGAGAGTCACTACGATGATCGCTCAAATTCCTGGCGAGCCGGAGGGTGACGGTCGCAAGCGCCAGATCAAGGACTTGTTGCGGCGGGCCCAAGACCTGGTGGGCCAGGCTTTCGACCCCAGCGACCTACAGCAGCACGCCACGCGTGAACTGGTGGAGTATCACTCCAACATCGACTACATCGACACCGCCGGCGGCATGTTCGGCTCGGTCCGCCGGGAGATCCTGTTCGTCAACGGCCAGTTGGAGGGCTTCAATCCCATCGATATCGAGCGCTTCCGCGGCGAGATCACCGCGATGCTGGAACGCAACGTCCGCCTGTCGCTGATCTGCCACCCCGACCGGCTCGAGGGCCACGGCCAGCAGCGGTTCCTGGAAGAGCTGTCCGGGAAGGACGGTGCCACGGTCAGAATCAGCCCGGTCAGGCTGCACGGCATGTTCATCTTTGACCGTCGCTGGACACTGATGTGGAGCGCGCAGCGGGACCGGCACTGCCTGGTGGTGCGCTCACCCGTGATCGTCGAACCGCTGCTGCGGTTGGCCGACTCGGTCTGGGAGACGGCATGCGACCTGGACAGGTTCCTGCACTGCCGCAAGGACGACCTGGATGAGAAGACCCCGCAGATCCTGCACCGGCTCAGCTCCGGTTGCAAGGACGAAGTCGCCGCCCGCGAGCTCGGAGTGTCCGTGCGCACCTATCGCCGTTACGTCGCCGACCTGATGGTGCGGCTGAACGCCAGCTCCCGGTTCGAGGCCGGGGCGCGGGCCTGTGCGCTCGGGCTGATCACCCCGCCGGTCGACAAGGCCGGACCTTAGGCATGGGAAGCCGGCGGCCGGCCCCGGTCAGCCGCAGCCGCCAGCGTGACCGTCGTCGAAGGTGGCGATCACCGGCCCGGAGGCCACCGGGGTACTGCGGACCTTCGCCGCGAACGCGGGCAGCCGGTCGACGCCCCAGTACTTCTCCCGCCCGATGATGAAGAACGGGACGCCGAAGACGCCGTCGTGATGGAGCGCCAGCAGCGCCTCGCCGCCCTGCCGGCGCAGCAGGTCGTCCTGCGCGGCCTCCAGCACCCGGGGACGGTCTAGGCCCAGCTCGCCGCCTATCTCGCCGATCACCGCCGGATCGCAGATGTCCCGGCCGAGCTGCCAGCGGGCCTTGGACACGGCCGCGACGTATTCCTGGCCGACGCCGGACTGCTCGGCGAGGAAAAAGGGCAGGTGCGCCGCCTCCCAGCGGGGAGAGCGGTCGATCGGCCACCTCACCGACAGCCCCCGGTCCTCGGCCAGCCGGCGTACGTCCTGCAGAATGTAGAAGTGCTTCTCCCGGGACATCGGACTGTAGAGAAACCGCCCGCCCGCGGTGGCCAGCTGCTGTTCGCTGCGCTCGTCCGGCTCCCAGAACGGCCGCCACGCCACGGCCTGCGCCACGTCCGGATATCGTTCGAGCAGGTCGTGCTGGGCCAGCCAGGAGTACGGGCTGCGCAGATTGAAGTAGAATCTGGTCGGTGCGGTGGGCATCGTTATCTCCTTCAGAGCTTGATGCCGCCGTCAACCTGGAAGACGCCGGCGGTGATGTAGGAGGCTCTCGGGGAGGCGAGGAAGGACACCAGGTCGGCGACCTCCTCGGCCGATCCCCAGCGCCCCAGCGGGATCTGGGCGATCATGTCCTTGCGTTGGGCCTCGGTCAGCGCGGCGGTCATGTCCGTCTCGATGAAGCCGGGGGCCACCACGTTCGCCCTGATCCCGAAGCGCCCGACCTCCTTGGCCATCGACCGGGTGAACCCGATGATGCCCGCCTTGGACGCGGAGTAGTTGGACTGGCCCGCGTTGCCGTACACGCCGGCGACCGAGGAGATGTTGACCACCGCCCCCTCGCGCCGCTTGAGCATCTGGAAGACCACCGACCGGCACACGTGGTAGACGCCGGTGAGGTTGGTGTCGATCACGTCATGCCAGTCTGTCTCGGACATCTTCATCAGCGCGTTGTCCCTGGTGATGCCGGCCGACGTCACGACGAGCGCGATGGCGCCGAGTCCGTCCTCGACACCGGACACGAAGGCCCGCACCGCCACGCTGTCGGTGACGTCGACCTGCTTGGCGAGGATCCGGGCGCCGAGACGCGACGCATCCTCGCTCGTGGCCTCGGCGGCTTCGGGCCGCGACAGGTAGCAGAAGGCCACGTCGTAGCCGTCGGCGGCCAACCGGGTGACCACCGCTCGGCCGATTCCTCGGGAACCGCCGGTCACTAGTGCGACGGGACGACCCTGGGTGGGCATCATGACTCCTGGAGGACCGGTCGGCGTTGCAGGAATCGCGCCGGCCGCATGGTTATCAGAACCTGTTCGACGGTGAGCGCCCGCTGCTGCCCGACTGACGATTCGCCCTCGAACACCAGCGTTTTCCCGAGTGCGCGGACCAGACGGACCCGGTGCTCGACCACGCTGCCGGGCAGCACCGGAGCGGCGAACGTGACGTTGTTGAGCGAGCCGAACAGCATCACGTCACCGGAGAGCACGTCGGGATTGGGGTGATCCCAGGTGGCGAGCACGCCGGCGGCCTGGCACCAGGACTCAAGCAGCAGAACCTGGGGATAGGCGTACGCGTCGGGCTCGGCGTCATCGGTCAGCCCCTGGTACCAGGGCTCGTTGCCGGCGATCGCCTTGATCGCGGTCAGCCGTTCGCCGGGGACCAGGTCGGTGACCCGATCCAGCAGGAGCATCGGGTGGCGGTGCGGCAGGATCCGCTTCAGCCCGGCTGGATCGATCACTGCGACACCTCAGCGGCCTGGCGGTAGCGCAGCCGTACCTTGGCGAGATCCTGGTCGTCGCGGCGCACCTGTCCGTCGCAGTCCCAGCCGCCGTCCCGATCGGTGATCCGGACGATGGCGGTGAGCCGGTCGCCAGGGAAGGCCGGGGCGAGGAACTTGGTGCTGCGCACCTGGTCCAAGGCCAGCCATCGGCCGCGTGCTTCGGCCGCGCCCAACACGCTCCGGTGCACGCACTCGATCAGGCAGACGCCCGGGAAGATCGGGAAACCGGGGTAGTGGCCGGCGAACAGCGGGTTGCCGGGGTCGACCAGAACCGAGGCGGTCACCATGACCGGATCGGCTCCCTCGATCGCCGACACGACGACCGGATTCGTCAAGGTGGTGGCCATCACTCGACCGCCAGTTTCACCAGCATCATCTCGTACACCGCGGCCAGGCAGGTAATCTCGGCCAGCTTCGACTCGTCGAACTTCACCTTGTATCTGCGTTCCAGCAGCACCACCACTTCGAGCGCGATCAGCGAGTCGACACCGAGGCCGGCCTCGAAGTTCACTTCGTCGGTAAGCTCCGCAGGGCTCACCTCCAGGATCTCGGCGATGAACCGCCGCAGATCCTCTTTCTCCAGCATCACGGTTCCGGTCACGGACATTGGTCTTCCTCTCACTTAGTGGTCATCGGTAGTCGAACCTCGCCGAACGAACGCAACCGCTCGTAACGCCGGGCAAGCAGGACCGCGGTGTCCATCGCCAGCAGCTGCGCCAGATGGGCGCGCAGGTGCGCGCCGAGCAGCGCGGCCGCCGCGGCGGGGTCCGTGTGGGAGCCGCCCTGCGGTTCCGGCACCAGGTCGTCGGCGACGCCCAGGCGCCGAAGGTCCGCAGCCCGCAGGCCCAGCGAGCGGGCCGCCTGGGGCGCCCTCGCCGCGTCCGCGAAAAGGATCGTGGCGCAGCCCTCGGGGCTGATCACCGACAGCACGGCGTTCTCCTGCATGAGCAGGCGGTCGCCGACGGCCAGGGCGAGTGCACCGCCGCTGCCCCCCTCGCCGGTGACCACGGTGAGCACCGGTACCCGCAGGCCGGACGAGAGCGCGAGGCACTGCGCGATCGCGCCACTCTGGTTCTCCTCCTCGGCGCGCACCCCCGGATAGGCGCCCGGAGTGTCCACGAAGGTGATCACCGGTACACCGAAGCGCTCGGCCAGGGTCATCAACCGCATGGTCTTGCGATAGCCCGACGGATGCGGCATGCCGAAGTTGTTGCGGACGTTTTCCGCGGTGTCACCGCCCTTGGCGGTTCCCAGCACCATGACCGGCGTGCGGCCGAGCCAGGCCAGGCCGCCGACGATCGCGGTGTCGTCGGCGCCGGTGCGGTCGCCGTGCAGTTCGACGAAGTCGGTGAAGATCTCCGCGACGTATTGCCGGACCGTCGGCCGGCCCGCGGTCCTGGCCAGCTGAACGGCCTGGTACGCGTCGATCTCGGCCGGCTCGCAGGGGGGCGGTTCCGCGTCGGCCGGCTGCGGCCGGCCGGCCGCAGCATGGCATGCCACCAGCCCTTGCAACAGACCACGCACGTCCCCGCGGGGCACCACTCGGTCGATGTGGCCGTGCTCCAGCAGGAACTGGGCGGTCTGGAAACCCTGGGGCAGCTTCTGCCGGATGGTCTGCTCGATCACCTGCGGCCCGGCGAACCCGGCCCGGGTGCCCTCCTCGGCGACGATGATGTCGCCGAGGCTGGCGAACGATGCGGCCACCCCGCCGTATACCGGGTCGGTCAGCACGCTGAAGAACGGCACGCGCGCCTCGCGCAGGCGGTACAGCGACGCCGCGGTCTTGGCCATCTGCAGCAGCGAGAGTACGCCTTCCTGCATCCTGGCGCCTCCGGAGGCGGACACCACGATCAGCGGCATCGACGAGGCCAGCGCCTGCTCTGCGGCCAGGGTGACCTTCTCTCCCACCACGGATCCCATGCTGCCGCCGAGGAAGTGGAAGTCGAGCACTGCGATGGACACCGGGTGTCCGCCGAGCCGGGCGGTGCCGGTGATCACGGCATCCGCCAGGCCGCTCGCCGACCGCGCCCGGGTGATCCTGGTCGGGTAATCAATCTTGTCGGTGAACTCCAGCGGGTCCGCAGCCGACAGTCCGGCGTGCTGTTCGACGAACGTGCCCTCGTCGATCAGCGACGCGACCCGGGCGTGGGCGCCGAGCCGGAAGTAGGACCCGCATTCCAGGCACACCCCCTGCCGCTCGGCCAGTTTGCGGTTGTGGACCACCGCGCCGCAGTCCGGGCAGCGCTGCCAAGCGCCGCGCGGAAGGGCATCTAGGGCGGCGGAGATCGTCTCCCGCCGAGCGCTCTTGGTCATGGCCGGGCCACCGGGGAGCCGCTCAACCGCAGCACTGTGCAACCCAGCAGACCGTCGCGGTCCACCGAGGTCACCAGGGCAGCACGCCCCCTGGCGTCCTGGTCGTGCCCGGCGGCGGCCAGTACGGCGGCCAAGCGCATCGTGGCGGACGCGGCACCGGTGTCCCCGATCGCCTCCTCCACCCCGATCCGGCGCGGCGATCCGGCGGCGAAGACCTCGTCTATCGCCGCAGCCGAGGCCTCGTCGCCCGCCACCGCCCACACCTCGTCAGCCGCGACCCGCGCGGCGGCCAGGCCGGCCCGCACGCTCTGTGTCAGGCCGCCGCTCAGATCCGCGTCGTACACGCGCAGGTCGACTGCCAGAAGTTCGGCCAATACCGCCCGGCCTGCCTGCCGGGCGGTCTGCGGGGATTCCATCAGGAACACCGCGCAACCCTCGCCGAGCACCGGCGCCGTCCCGTCCTCGGACCGCGCGTGGCATTCCAACCAGGCGCGCTGCGGCGAGAACTCCTCCACCGCGCCGCAAAGCACGGTCTCGGCGTGTCCGCTATGGTGTAGCCGAGCCGCGTAGTTCAGCGCGGCCAGCCCGGTGGCGTGGCCGCCGGCGATGGTCGTGTTTGGGCCGCGCAGCCCGTGCCAGATCGCGCACTGGCCGGCCGCGCAGTTCATCACGGTGTTGGGGAACTTCGCCGGATTGACCAGGAACGGCTTGTCCTCCGTCAGCGAGTCCCTGGTGAAGTCCATCATGGACTGGACGCTCCCGGTCGTGGTGCCCAGGACGAGGCCGACGTTCCGGCCGTCGCCCTCGATACCGCCTTCGAGCAGCATTCCCACGGTGGCCACGGCCAGCGCGGTCGCCCGGTCCATCGAGCGGGTGTTCTTGCTCCCCAGCACCTCGCGGATGTCGAACCCTGGGACCGTCGCCACCCGGGTCATGCCCGCGGGACCTGGCTCGTCGTAGCTGCGGACGCCGGTCAGTCCGTCGCGCATGCCTTCGCTGAACGTTCGGGCGCCGAGCCCGAGCGGTGATACCGCCGACCATCCGGTCAGCGCCAACGGATGCCTCACAGAAACCACACTCCCTGGTATTCGGGCCACCGGGCGGCAAGTTCGGCGCCGTCGGCGGCCACCACTCCGCTGATCAGCCGGTCCGCGGCGAATCCGCAATCGATGAGGTCTGCCTCGTCCGCCCACGTGCCGACCCCCGCAGCCAGCAGGTCAAGCAGCGACCGGCGAGGGTCCGGGACCGCCTCAAGCAGCCGGGCGCCGATCCGCGGCGGGGCGAGGGGCTCGGCCTGGACGGCGAAGCTCACCGCGGGGCCGCGCAGCACCAGATCCACCCCGCCGAGCCGGGAGTGCAGGCCGCGGCAGACGTAAAGCAGGTCGGAGAACTGGACCTCGGCCGAACCCCGGTATCCGTGCTCGATCACGACGAGCAGCGCGGGCCGGCTCATCAGGCCCCCCCGATGTAGACGGTGGTGGCTGACGCGGCGACCCGGTCGGCGAACCTGCTGAACGACCGGAGCGGCACACCGTCGATATGGTCGAGCGCACCGCGGTCCTCGGCGCAGAAACGGCACACTTGCCAGACCAGCGACTCGGGGTGCTCCTTCAGCAGATCGCCGATCATCGCAGCGGTCGACGGGAAGACCGCGCGCAGATTCAGCACGTTCGTCGGCTTGGATTCACCGAGCGAGCGCTGAGTGAGCGTGGTGGCGTAGCCGCACGCCCAGACCTGTACCTTGGCACCGCGGCGTAGCGTCGCATCCAGCAGCCGCAGCACCGTGGTCGTCATGTCGGAGGCGAAGGGCGGTGCCGTGAGTGTGATCAGCAGATCCCACTCGGGGGGCGCGGTGCCCACGGTGTCCGGGGCGGCCATCAGTGCCACACCACTTTGATACCGGGCACCAGCAGCAGGCCCGCGATGTCGTGCGCGTCGGCGACGCGCACCCAGGTCGGCAGGTCCGCGACGGCGACGGCGTGCTGCCGCATGGAGAAGTCATCGATAAGTACTCTGACTCCCGCGCCGGTAAGCCGCCCGATCGGCGACGAGGTCCGGATCACCGTGCCGACGGCGTCCTGGATCAGCAGGAGCGTGACATCCCGTCCGGTCCCGGCCAGCACGCGGGCGTCGCGTAGAAACGCTTCCCCTGTGTCCCTGGTCTCCACCAGGAGATGCCTGTCGGTTTTGCCGGTCATGTCCTCCTCCTTCCTCGTCCGGTGCACGGAGCGGGGTCAGCCTGCGAGTGCGGACAGCATGCGCTGATCGAAGCCGACCAGGTCCCAGTCCCGGCGGCTGCGGATCACCGCGTAGCCGTGGGTGATCCGGCCGGTCGCGGTGCGCACCAGGGCGCCGTCGCGCACTACGTAGCAGTCCATCCGGGCGGTGTAGGTCATGCCCTTGTAGACCTCTTCCACGGTGAACACGGTGTAGAGTTCCTCTTCCATCAGCGCCTCGCCGATCAAGGCGATCGTGGATCGCGGCACGACCGGAATCCAGCTCTGCTCGTCGAGCAGGGTCCGGATGGACACCCCCCGGTCGGCCAGGAACAGGTCAACGACCTCTTCCATCTGCCGCAGGTAGCCCGACATCTGCAGGCGCTCGGTGAAGTGGCAGTACGGGTACGGGATCCGCCAACGCCAGGCGAAGGAGTTGGTGCCGCGGGTCAGCCCGGCCAGCACCGGGTCGCCGTCGGCCGCGCCGCGGCCCAGCGCCAGCGTGGTGACGGCCGGGAGCGGTTGGGCGCACCGGTCCGGCCGGCTGATCGACTCCCCGGTGAACGGCCGCAGTTCGGCCGGGACGTCCTCGGCCGGGCCGCCGCGCTGGTCCACTCGCAACAGGATCCGTACCTTGGCGCCGGCCGCCTTCACCGGTCGGCCATCACGCTGCACGGTCAGGCTGACGCTAAACGCCAGTTCACCGGCGTCGGCCTTCGGGCTGGGCACGACCTGTGCGGTGACCAGGTCGTCCATGTGGAACGCCGAACCGATCCTGGTGTCCAGTTCGACGAACTCCACGCACAGACCGTGGTCCTCGTACAGCGCCCGCGCCGGAATGCCGGACTGCCGGAAGTGGTCGAGCACGGCCTCCTCGACGAGGTAGTTGACGTGTTTGAAGCCGATCCAAGTGCAGATATTGGACCCCTCGTAGCGCGGACGGACCTCGACCGTCGTCGGCGTCGAGAGGACTGCGGGCAGGGTGGTCGTAGCCGTATTCGTCATGTGGATCGCTCCAGGATTCGGTCGGAGTGCGTGCCCCGCCCCGGAACCGCGGGCAGGGAGGATATGAACCGGTTGATCGACTCGGCGAGCGCCTCGGGCTGTTCGATCATCGGGAAGTGGCCGCAGTCGGCCAGGATCCGCACCCCGGCCGCCGGAAGCCGGCCTGCCAGCGTACGCGCGCCCTCCGGGAAGGCACCCTGGTCGAGCTCGCCGCCCACCACCAGGACGGGCACCTCGATCCGGTCGAGTCTCAGCAGCGGCGTGCGCAGATAGGTGTCGAAGAACCGCAGCCAGGTGTATGGGCCCATCAGCTCGCACAGCCGGCCGGCCATATCCGCGCGGGTCGCCTCGTCGATCCGGGAACCGGCCCGCAGCCGGATCCCGTCGTCGAGCATCCGCCGGAAACCCGCGACGTACTGCCCGATCGACGACCATTCGAAGTCGGCGTGGACCGCCCGGTAGAACGGCGAGAGCAGAACGATCGGGCGCTCCCACCCCGGTCCCTCCCGGCCGGCCAGTTCGAGCAGCACGTTGGCGGCAAAGGAGTGCGCGATGACGACATCCGGATCCACGGCGTCGGCCGCGGCCGACGCCGACCGGGTGACGTCCGCGTCGTAGGCCCAGGCGGCGCCACCGCTGACGGACCAGGGAAACGCGACGTCCCACAGCTCGTATTCGGCCGACAGCAGGTGGTCCAGCGGATCCCAATTTCCGATCCCGCCGCCCATGCCGTGCATCAGCAGCACTCGGACCGGGGCCGCATCGGTGTCAGCGGCGGCCCGGCGCAGCCGCGGGGCGGCCGCAGCTGACCCGGCCGTCACCGCGACCCCCGGGCTGCGCGCAGCACCAGCGTGGCGCTGCCGTCGGCATCGTCGCCGGCGGTGGCCAGTACGGCTCCCTGGCCCCCGGCCTGCAGCCAGGCCACGCCGGCCAGGGATTGTAGCGCGCCGAGCGCACCCGAGGAGGGGCCGAGCAGCCAGTCCAGATCACAGCTCCCGGCTTGCTCGCCGCCCTCTGGCCGAGGCCGGTCGGCGCCCGCGCACACCAGTCCGATCCCAGCCGGACCACCGTCTGCGGCCAAGGCCGCCGCGTTCGACTCGGCGCCGCTCGCCCGCCGTGCGTAGCCGCCGACGGCGGCCAGCGCCTTGATTCCCCGGGCGTCGGCCGACTCCTCGGATTCCAGAACCAGCGCCGCGGCCCCGTCGAACAGCCGGCCGGCCAGCGCAACGACCGTCGGGTTGCTCGTCTCGACGCCGATGACCAGGACCCGCAGGACTCGGCCGCACCCGATCAGCACGGTCGCCCAGTACACTGCGTCCAGTCCGGAAGCCGCGCCGTTGCAGACCATCAGATTGGGTCCGCGCAGACCGAACCTTATCGCGACCGACGAGGCGATCACGTTGCTTGAGGCGTTGGGCAGGTCCATCGGCGAGGTGCCGCGCACCCCCTCGGCCCGGATGACCTGCGCTACCCGGCACACCGTGTCGAGGTTGCCGAAGTTGGAACTCACGACCACTCCTGTCGTCTCGTCCGGCTCGGCGCCGTCGGCCCGGCCGGACAGTCCGGCCTGTTCCAGGGCGTATCCTCCGGCCAGCAAGGCCAGCTTCGTCGCCCGGTCCTTGTAGCGCAGCCCTCGGCCGCCGATCAGCGGCGCGGGGTCGAACGCCGCCGGTCCGGTCCGCGCCGGTTCCACCCGTAGCAGATCGGCGGCGCCGTTCAGACCGTCGGCCGCGATACCCAGTCCGGTCACCACCGTGTTTCCGATCATCGCTGTGCTCACGTCACTCGCCCCGTTCCACTACGGCAACCGCGTTGACGCCGCCGAACCCGAACGCGTCCACCTGAGCCAGCCGCGGCCCGGACCGCACCGGACCGTCGGTGACGAAGCGAAGGCCGTCGGCCTCCTCGACTGGGTCGACCAGTCCGATGGTCGGCGGCACCATGCCCGTCGCCAGGCAGGAGACCGCCACCACCAGACTCATCAGACCGGAGCTGCCTGACGTGTGCCCGGTCATCGACTTGACGGCCGTCACCAGCGGCGATATCGGCAGACCGGCGAACGCCTCGGCCAGTGCGAACGCCTCGGCCTCATCGTTGCGCAGGGTCCCGGTCCCATGCGCCAACACCAGGTCCACTTCGGCCGGCGTGACGCCGGACAACGCGTGGGCCTGCCGCATCGCTGCGATCATGCCCGCCGGGTCCGGCGCGGTCACGTGATAGGCGTCGCAGTTGAGCCCGACGCCGCGCAGCCAGGCTTTGGCCGGCCCGGAATCAGCCGAGCGCAGCACAACTGCCGCTGCCCCGTCGCCCATCAGCACGCCCTTGCGGTTGCGATCGAACGGGCGCACCGAGTCGACGGGTTCCGGGTGCACCCGGTCCAAGAGTGCGAACATGCTTTCGGTGATCACGTCCACGCCGGCCACGACCACCGTGTCGGCGGCACCGGACGCCAGCAGATCGCTGCCGAGGCCCAGCGCGTACAGGGACGCCGAGCATGCGTTGGAAAACGTGTGGGTGGCGGCCGCGCCGAACACGGTCCGCAGGGCGGTGCCGAAGTGCAGGTCGGCCGGGTCCAGCGGGACAGCTTCGGTCCACCAGAGCTCGGCCGTGCGCAGCTCTCGCAGGCCGGTGCCGATCAGCACCGGAATACCGCTGAGATCCTCATCGGCGCCGGCGTCGGCAAGCGCCTCGGAAATGGCCTGGCAGAGCAGGTCCGTGGCCCGCAGAGGCCGGTCCGCGCCGACGGCGCGGGTCGGCTCCGGGATCTCGTAGGCGTGCTGGGCCCGGAACAGCGCCGGATCGAAGCCGCGCAGCGGAGCCAGTCCGCTGCGCCCGGCGCACAGTGCGTCGAATACCTCGCCGCCGGTCGCTCCGATGCTCGCGACCATTCCCGTTCCGGCCACCGCCCATCGGCGGCCGGAGTCTGCTGAAAATGGCGGGCTCACGCCGTCCCACCCCCTTCGTATCTGCCGAGAATCAGCACGGCGTTGTTCCCGCCGAACGCCAGGGCGTTGTTCTGCACGACCCGCAGCTCGGCCGCGCGCGCCGTGTTGGGCACGCAGTCGAGGTCGCACTCGGGATCGGTTTCGCAGTGGTTGATCGTGGGCGGAATGAACTGGTGGGTGATGGCCAGTCCGCAGGCGACGGCGGACAGCGCGCTCGCCGCGCCCATGGTGTGGCCGATCATCGACTTGGTGGAGATGGTGGGCGGCGGCCGCTCGCCGAACACCTTCCGGATCGCGCCGGCCTCGGTGACGTCGTTGGCCTTGGTGCCGGTGCCGTGTGCGGAGATGAAGTCGATCTCGTCGGGCTTCACCCCGGCGTCGCGATGGGCGAGCGTGATGCATCGGGCGACGCTGTCGAGGTTGGGCGCGACCGCGTGGTCAGCATCGCAGTCGAGCCCGTAGCCGAGCACCTCGGCGTAGATCCGGCTACCCCGGGCCAGCGCGGACTCCAGGCTCTCCAGAAGCAGGATCCCCGCACCCTCGCCGGTGAGGATTCCCTTGCGGTCGCGGTCGAACGGCTGGCACCGGTCCGGAGCGATGGTGCCCAGCCGGTAGAAGCCGGCGAAGGTCTTGCGGCAAACGGCGTCCGCGCCGCCGACCAGCGCGAACTCGACCTCCCCTGAGCGCACCGTGTCGGCGCCGTAGCCGATCGCGTAGTTTCCCGCGGCGCAGGCGGTGGGGAGGGTCACCGCCTCGACATCGGTGAGGCCGAGCTCGCGGGCCACGCACACCGAGAGCCGGCCGGCCGGCACCCGCCGGGCCGCGACCCTGTCCATCCGCTCGGGTCCCAGCTCGAGTTGTGTCTCCACCAGCTGGTCGAGGTCTCTGGACTCGCCGTCGGTGGTACCGACGGCCACCAGGCTCCGCGCGGCCCGCAGCTGTTCCAACGGCAGACCGGCATCCTCGACGGCCATCCTGGCCGCCACGACGGAGAATTGGGTGGCGCGCCCGAGCTCCTCCAGCCGGTACCGCCGGATCCGCGGCGCCGGGTCGAAGTCGGTGACCTCGCAGCCGTTGGAATAGGCGAATCCGGTGGTGTCGAATCCCGTGATGGGCTTGATGCCGCTGCGCCCGGTGCGCAGCGCGTCGAGGAAGTGACCGGCCCCGATGCCGACACTGGAGACAACGCCCATCCCGGTGACCACGACCCGCAGCCCGCCTACCCGGCGATTCGCGGACCTCGGCGCGCACTGCACGGCTCCGTCCGCGCTCACCGGAGACCGGCTGTCACTTCTCGGCCCCGGCCTCTTCGACGACCACGTACACGTTCTCCAGGTTGACCATCCGGTCCAGCTCGGCCTGGTCGATCAGGATGCCGAACGTGCGCTCAAGGCTGGCCAGGATCTCGATGGCCCGCAGCGAATCCGCGTCGTGCTCCTCCTTGAAGAGGCTCGTCTCGGTGACCTCGTCGGGCTTCAATTCGAGAATCTCGCACACGATGTCCTTGATCTCCTTTTTGCGGGTGTCAGTGCTCTTAGGCATAGGGGTCTTCCTCTCGCTGGAGACCGAAATCGGTTCCGGTTCCTCTAATTCGACGCTAACGGCGGCGGCGGGTACCGCCGGGGAGATGACAACAAGGTGTCGCCTGAGGCGGTGGCACGGCGAGGTTCTGTCCAGTTGGTGACGCGGCGCCGGGTCGTTCGCGACGGGGCGATCAGCCCACGGATACCGCGGGCTCGGCGAGCATCTTCTGCACCAGGTCGAGCCGGTACTGCCCGCCGCGGAACTCCTCGTGCTGCAGCAGCCGGCGCTGGAAGTCGATGTTGGTGGGCAGCCCGTCACAGCGGAACTCCGCCAGCGCCCGTTCCAGGGTACGCAGCGCCACGTCCCTGGACGGCCCGAAGGCGATCACCTTCGCCAGCAGCGAGTCGTAGAACGGCGGCACCCGATATCCCGAGTAGATGTGTGTGTCCACCCGGATCCTCGGGCCGCCCGGAAGGACGAGCCCGGAGATCCGACCGCTGCACCCGGCCCAGTCCCGCGCGGCGTCCTCGGCATTGATCCGGGCCTCAATGGCGTGGCCGGAGAGCCGGATGTCCTCCTGGGCGAACGAAAGCTTCTCCCCGGAGGCGATTCGCAGCATCCACTCGATCAGGTCGACGCCGCTGCACAGCTCGGTGACCGGGTGCTCGACCTGTATCCGGGTGTTCATCTCGATGAAGTAGGCCGCGCCGTCCGGGCCGACCAGGAACTCGAAGGTGCCGACGCTGACGTACCCGATGCTTCGCGCCCCTGTCACCGCGGCGTCGCACAGCTGTCGGCGCAGCACCGGATCCAGGCAGGGTGACGGGGATTCCTCCACCAGCTTCTGCTGGCGGCGTTGCACCGAGCAGTTGCGCTCCCCCAGGTGCAGCACGGTGCCGTAGCTGTCGGCGAGCACCTGGACCTCGATGTGCCGACCGTCGGTGACAAACTTCTCCAGGTAGACCCGGTCATCGGAGAACAGCGCCGCGGCCGTCGACTTCGTGGTGTGATACGCGTCTTCGAGATCCGCGGGGGCCCGGACGATCGTGATACCGCGACCGCCACCGCCCGCGGCGGCCTTGAGGATCACCGGGTAGCCGATCCGGCGGGCCATGCCGCGCGCATGCTCGACGTCGGTGAGCGGGCCGTCGGATCCTGGCAGCACCGGCACTCCGGCCGCTCCCATCGCGTTCCTGGCGGTGATCTTGTCGCCCATCAGCGCGATGTGGTCGGCGCGTGGTCCGATGAACTTGATGCCGGACTGCTCGCACGTCCTGGCGAAAGTGGCGTTCTCGGAGAGGAAACCGTATCCGGGGTGTACCGCGTCGGCGCCCGCCCTGGCACAGGCGTAGAGCACCGCGGGCACGTCAGCGTAGCTGCGGCTGGTCTTCCCCGGACCGAGGCACACCAAGTCGTCGGCCAGCCAGGCGGCCATGCTGTCGCGGTCGGCGGTGGAGTGTCCAAGCACGGTACGGATGCCCAGTTCCTTGCAGGATCGGATGATTCGGACGGCTATCTCGCCGCGGTTGCAGATCAGTACGGTGTCGAACACGCAGGCCCCCGGTTATCTCGGCGCGATGGCGATCAGGTGCTGTTCGAACTCGACGATGTCGCCGTCAACCACCAGGACCTCCACCACCGTCCCGGAGCACTCAGCCAGGACGGAGTTCATCATCTTCATCGCTTCGATGATGCCGACCTGCTCGCCGGCCGCGACCTGCTGGCCCGGCTCCACGAAGGGCGGCTTACCCGGTCCCGGCGCCTGATAGAAGACGCCGACCAGCGGTGCGTCGATGTGGTCCAGCAGCCGGTCCTGGGCCGGCTGCTGGACTTCGGGTTCAGTCGGCGGCTGCGACAGCGGCGCCGCCGGTCGTTCCGGCGCGTATTCCACCTCGACCTGCAACGGCCCGTAGTCGAGTTTCAACCGGGAGATCGACTCCTGTCCGACGATCTCCACAACGCTGCGAACGCCTTCGATGACCGAGTCGAGGTCCGCGTCGGTGAAATTGGAGCCTGTGGACTCCGGTAGGTTTTCCGACACCGTATGTCCCTAGTCTTCGTGGATCGTGATGGACCGCGACGGACAGGCGGCGACCGCCTCGCGAGCTCGATCCCACAACTCGGCGGCCGGCCGGGCATCGAGCAGCCGGACCAGCCCGTCCTCGCCCTGGCCGAAGACGGCGGGGGCGGCCAGCACACACTGTGCGGCGCCGACGCAGCGCTCGTGGTCAACGGTCACCCGCATCGGTCGCCTCCCAGATCGCGGGCAGCTCGTGCACGCCGTGGACGGTCATCTCGCCGCGGAAAGGCAGTTGCTCCAGCGGGACCGCGAGCCGCAGACCGGGCAGCCGCCGCGCCACGCCGGCCAGCACCTCCTGCAGCTCGATCCTGGCCAAGGCCTGTCCGATGCACTGGTGCACGCCGAACCCGAAGGCGACGTGCTTGTGCTCGATGGCGCGGCCGACGTCGAGCTCGTCGGGCCGGGCGAACGCGGCCCCGTCGCGGTTGGCGGCCAGCAGGGAGACGATCACGCCCTCGCCGGGGCCGATCCGCCGACCACCGAGCTCGACTTCCCCGGTGGTGACCCTGGCTAGCCCGATCTGGATGATGCTGTGGTACCGCAGCAGCTCCTCGACAGCCGCCTTGAGCCGCACCGGATCCGAATCGACGCCGACGAATACCGCCGACTGTCGCATGAAGCTGAGCAGGGTCAACCCGAGCATATTCGCCGTGGTCTCGTGCCCGGCGACGACCAGCAGCCGGGCCATGGCGACCAGGTCGTCATGACTGAGGTTGCCTGGCCGGACCTGGTCCACGATGAGCCGGCCGATCAGATCGTCGCCGGGTTCGCGCTCCTTGTCCGAGACGAGCTTGTCCAACCACGCCAGCAGCTCTTGGATGGCCGCCTCGATCTGGACCGGGCTGGAGGACCTGGACAGGGTGACGTTGGTCAGACGCTGGAAGATCCCGTGGTCTTCGTACGGGATGCCGAGCAGCCAGCAGACGGTCAGCGACGGAACCGGCAACGCCAGTGCCTGGATGAGGTCGACCGGTGCCGGCCCGCGCAGAATATCGTCGATGAGCGCGTCGACGATGCCGCTGACCCGGGGACGGAGCAGTTCGACCTGTCTGAGCATGAATTCGCGGGTGAGCATCCGCCGCAGTCGGCTGTGCTCGGGCGGATCGGTCCGGATGAACGACGGCGCCTGCTCGATGACGAGGTGCTGCCCGTCATAGTAGGTCGGAAAGCCGTCCAGGGTGACGTCCGAGCTGAACCGGCTGTCGGCCAGCGCCGCGCACGCCTCCTCATAACGGGTGACTAGCCACGCCTGGCTACCGTCCCACAGCTCGATCGGCGCCACCGGCCCCTCGGCGCGCAGATGGGAGAACTGCGGAGGCGGGTCTAGCGGGTGCACCCTGGCGATCGGATACGGACAGCCGCGCGCGGTGGTTGTCTCCTGGGTCATGTACGTCCCTTTCGGCTTGTCACTGTTACTCAACGGTAGGTACGCAATGCCGGGACGCGGTTTGGTTGACACATAGCTGCCAGCGCTGAGGATTCAGTCCTGGCACTTAGCTGCCAATCCGGGCGCCGCCGACCGGCCGGTCGCGACCATTGCTCATGACAAGACGAGATCAGCCTGCTGCGACCGGAAGAAGACACCCATGAACGCGGATCGGACGGACCACCACGAGCATGCGATCGTGGCCGGCGGGGCCAGTGGCATCGGATTGCAGGTGGTGCGCAGACTGCTCGCCCGAAAGGTCGCGGTGACGGTGCTGGATGTGGCGGTGGACGGGTCGGCCCTATCGGATCTGACCACTGACGAGGCGGCGGACTCGCTGGCCGTGTTGCAGGCCGACGTGACCGACCGGTCCGCGGTTGCAGCCGCGTTCTCGGCGGCCCGGGAACGCTTCGGAGCGGTCAACCGGCTGGTCGTCTCGGTCGGCGGACACGGCCAGCTTCTGGACACCGTGAACCTGGATGTCGATGAGTGGCAGCAACTGATGGACGTGCACGTGCGAGGCACGCTGCTGTTGGCGCAGGAGTTCGGTACAAGATTGCCGCCGGAGAGCGGCGACGGTACACAGTGCGGCGAAGCTTCCATGGTGAGCGTGGGATCGACGACCGGCCTGACAGCCTCGCGCAAGCAGGGCGACTACGGACCGGCGAAAGCCGCGCTCGCCCACCTGACGCGGGTCCTGGCGATGGAGTGGGCCGGCTCGGGCGTGCGCGCCAATGTCGTGGCACCGGGCATGACACGCACCCCGTTCGTGGAGAACATGGTCACGCACGGCTACGACCTGTCCGAGGCTGAGCAGCGCACCCCTCTGGGCCGGTTGGCGGAGGTGGACGAAGTGGCGACTGTGATCGAGTTCCTGCTGCTCGACGCCACCTACGTCACCGGAGTGGTGCTGCCCGTGGATGGTGGCTGGACTGCACTGGGCCGCTAGGCGTTCGCGCAATAATTATTTTCCAGGCCGGCTTCTGCGGCGAATGCGGCCAGCTCGGTCTTCCACAGCCGCAGCCGGGAGCCGTTGGGCCCGCCGGAATCAGCGGTGATCAGCAGCCGCCGGCCGCCGGGGTAGGCTGCCTGCCCGATCGCCTCCCACCAGCTGCGGATCGAGGCGACGGCGAACGCGCCGGTGTCGTGGTCGGTGCCGACGTTGACCCAGCCGGTGTTCGCGGTCAGGTCATAGATCCCGTACGGGGTGACCTTGCCCAGTTCCTCGTCGGGGAAGTCGTGGACGCTGACCCGCTCGGGCTGCCCGGCCGGCGCCCATTCCGCGCCGCCGTTCCTGAAGTTCCCGACATTCTCCTTTTTCTTTGCGTCCACGCTGATCACCGGGCTGCCCTCGTCCTGGAACGCGGTCACGGCCTCGTTGATGTACCGGAACTGGGCGTCACGGTCGGGGTGCTGCTTCCCCTCGATGGTCTTGGCGTTTTATGCCCTGCAGGCTGTACCCGGCCCCGGCCAGCTGTGGGGTTCCAGAAGTCGGCCACTAGCCCTGACCTGGGCTTCTATGCGGCTCGCTCGTACTCGTTGATAAGTCCGCCGAGGACAGGGCGGCGCTGGATCCGCTCCCTGGAGAGGTCCGCGAGGGCGTGATCGGGCCGGGGCGGCGGAGCTGGCGGCTGCGGTAGGGCCGCCGCCCGTTGTAATGCCCCTCGTACTGGGCCAGGATCGTCCACAGGTGACGTTCGCCGAAGATCAGCATCCGGTCAGTGATCTCCGTCCGGGCGGTGAGCACGAACCTTTCCGCATAAGCGTTCGCGCGAGGGCTCCGAGGCGGGATCTTCACGACCTCGATACCAGTACCAGCCAGCACCGCGTCAAAGGCCGCGGTGAACTGCCCAGCCCGGTCGCGGACCAGGAACCGGTTGCCCGCGGCGCGATCGCCCAGATCCATCAGCAGGTTGCGGATCTGCTGTGTGGTCCAGGGTCCGTCCGGGTTCGCGGTGACCCCGAGGATGTGCACGTAACGGGAGCCGACCTCCATGACGAACAGGCAGTACAGGCGCCGCAGGGTCACCGCGCAGTCCACGTGGAAGAAGTCGGTGGCGAGCATCGTCGCGGCCTGCGTATGCAGGAACCTCCGCCACGTCGTGTCCGTGTTCCGTTGAGGTGCCGGAGGGATCTTCAGTGCCTTCAGGACCCGGCGGATGGTGGACGCGCCTACGTCCCGTCCGGTGCGGGTAGGTCCACTTGCGGGCGACGAGGCGGCGGTGCCAGCGCAGGACGGTGCCCGGGGGTGACCAGCCGGTGTGCTCGCAGCCGTGGCGGCAAGAGCCGGATGAGTGCGGCGAGGACGGCGCGGTCGGCCCAGTCCAGCCGGGGCCCGCGGACGGGTCCGGCGCAGCACGGCGACCTCGTGCCGCAGCACCAGCAGCTCGGCGTCCTTGGAGGCCGATGACCGGCCGAGCAGGGCAGGAGCAGCCAGCCGCAGAGTCGGACGAAGATGAGATAGAGCAGGCGGAAGGACACGGATGACCATGTTGCCGTGAAACCCACGCTCATCATCGCTGCAAGTCAGGCAACAACATAGTTTTGGAGCCCCACAGGTCACCGTGCTCGGCACCGAACGGGACCGGACTAAGGGCATCTGGCCAGCACCGCTCCGGCAGCCGGCCCGGTCGGCCGCTGTGCTCATCCTGCGCGGAATCTGGCTCGGCTGCCATGACGCAACCGCCGAACTCTGGCTGGCGCCCGGCGCAAGCTCTCCCCTTCTGCCCGGGCCCTGGACTGTCCGCACGATTGGATCGGACGGGCAACAGGATGCCGTCGGGGAAGCCAGCGGTACAGCTGCCGACCACCTGAATCCAGGTCGGTAGCTCATCGCACTGCTCAATGGATCGCAGTTACCGGGGGAAGGTGGCGGCGGGGGTGACGCGCTCGAAGAAGGACCGCACGTTCTACGCCGCGGCGGACGCGGTCGGGGAGATCGAGGCCTACGCGGACTCGTCGCGGGCGCACGCGGTGGCGCGGGCGCAGCGCAAGGGCCTTTACGAGCGGCTGCCGGGGGCGCGGGTGGTCACCGAGGTCACCCGCCGGGTGAAGCCCGTGGTGCGCTGGCGCGGCCTGGACGGGACGTCCGGCGAGACCCCGCTGGGCACGCTGACGGTGCGGGATCGGATGCTGCTGCTCACCGAGGGCCCCAAGGGGCTGGAGCCGCTGTGGCTGTGGCTGAACGAGCGGGGCATGCCGTTCGGGGTGCACTCGTGGGGCGGCGTGTTCGCGGCGGCCAACAAGCGCTGCGAGCGGGTCCTGACCCCGCCGGGCAGGATCGGCCTGGACCCGCACCAGGTGCACGCCCCTTACGCGACCGTGCACTCGGCAAGGCACTCGTTCGCGCTCTACATGCTGGTCGTGCTCAACGTGCTGATGGATCAGAGGTACGGGCTGTCGCAGGAGGAGCGCCGCGATTACCGCCTGCTCTACGGGGACCCGTGGTTCATGGTCCAGCAGCTGCTCGGCCACGCCTCGCGGGACACGACCGTGGAGCGGTACCTCGCGCCGGTCGCTGACCTGAACCTGCGGTCGATGCTGGCCGGCGCCGCGGAGCCGGCCGCTGCCCCGATGCCCGAGCTGGACGCGGTGTTCGCCCGGGTGGCACGGGAGTCCGACGGCATCCAGGACCTCGGCGATCTCTGCCAGGGGCTGCCCGGCGGTGCCTGGTGACCGGGCGGGGGCGCCGGGCGGCGCTGCCGGAGGCCGGGCACGCCCGGCCTGAGGTCCTGGTCACCGGCGGGCAGGGCGGGCTGGCCGTCCGCCACTGCAACCGTGCGGGCCGGGTCCGTGAGTACGACTTCACGGCCCTGCCGGTCGCCGGCCCGATGCAGGCCTCGCTGGCGGCCTTGTTCGCCGCCTGCTGCACGCCGGGCCGCTGGTCCGCGCACAGTACGTCCAGCGGGTGGTGGCTTGCCCTGCGGCAGTTCGCGGAGTTCCTGGCCAGCCGGCCGCGGCCGCCGCGCGACCTGGACGAGCTCACCCCCGGGCTGGTGCGGCAGTGGATGGACGGCATTCCGGCAGCCGGGGGCGGTGGCCGTGCTGCCCGGGCAAGGGTCTGCGGCCTGCTGCGGGAGGACGCCAGGCTGCAGGCGGGACCGGTGGCTGATGAGCTCGCCCGCCGCCGCAAGGTGCGCCGGGGCCAGGTCCAGTCCTACAGCGAGGCGGAGTTCGATCAGATCAGGACAGCCGCCCGGCGCCAGTTCCGGGCCGCCCTGCAGCGCATCGGCGACAACGCGCTCCACCTGCGGCGGTGGCGGGAGAACGCGTTCGCCGAGGGCAGCAGGGACTGGGTGGTCGGCGAGGCGCTGGACATCCTGGCGCGCACCGGCGACCTGCCCAGGGACGCGGCCAGGAACGGGGAGCTCAAGAGCAGGTACCGCAGCGCATTCGGCACGGCGAAGGGGGCCGACACCTGGCAGCGGCTCTTCCTGACGCGAGACGAGGCGGCGGGGCTGGGAGTCCTGCTGGTGGCCGAGTTCGGCTGGAACCTGTCGGTAATCGGCGACCTGGAAGTGCCCCGGGCGTCCCCGGACCAGGGCGCGGACGGGCACCCGGTCTACCGCATCCCGCTGGAGAAGCCCCGCCGCGGCCCCGGCCGCTACCACGAGACCCGCAACGTCGCCGACGACGGGGCCGGCTCGCCGGGACGGCTGATCACGCAGGCCCTGCAGGCCACGCGGTTCGCCCGTGCCATCGTCGGGGAACTGGCCCCCGGCACCGGCCGCCTGGTCGTGTGGCGGGCCAGCCCCAGCGGGACCTACCCGCGGAAGGACCTGGACCGCTGCCCCCCGGCCGGCCCGTTCCGCTTCGGCATCACCCCGGACGCCGCGAAGAAATGGGCAGCGGCCCGGGGACTGGCAGGCAGCCCGTTCCGGCGCGGGCGGCGCACGGTCATCGCGCTTGACCGGCGAGAGCCCGCGCAGCACTCGCAGGAGACCCACGACCGCCTCTACGTCCTGCCCGACCAGCGCGTCCAGGCCGAGGCCGCCGAGGTCATCGCGGCCGGCGCCGAGGACGCCGCCGACCGCTGCCGCAAGACGGTCCTGGCCGCCCAGCTGCGGGACCAGCCAGTCCCGGGCGATGCCGCGACCGCGACCGCGGACTGCTCTGCCTACCATGACAGCCCCTGGCCGTCGCCCGGCGGCGGCTGCGGGGCGTCGTTCCTGACCTGCCTGGCCTGCCCCAGCGCACGGGTCCACCCCGGGCACCACCCCCGCCTCGCCTGCCTGCACGAGGCGCTGGCCAGCCTGCGGTCCGTCCTGCCGCCCGCCGCCTGGGCCGCGGACTGGCGCGACGCCCACGGCCGGCTGCACGACCTCCGCCAGCGCGTCGGCGAGGGACCATGGGCGCAGGCCCTGGCCCGGGTCACCGACGCCGACCGCGAGATCGTCAGCCACCTGCTCACCGGGAGCCTCGACACGTGACCGCCGCCCCCGACTTCGATCCCTACCTGCTCCCCCTGCCGGCGCCGGGCAGCCCGGTCGTCCTCCCGCACCTGGCGAAATCCCTGAACGCCCACCTCAACGGCCGCTACGCCGATCCCGCCTGGTCACTTGCCCCGCTGACGGACAACCCCAGTACCAGCAAGACGTCGGTCCGCTGGCAGCAGCGGCCCGCCGCGTTCAGGGACGAGATGCGGCTAGCGGCCTGGAACCTGATCAACGGCCAGCTCCGGCCCACATTCCTGAGCGAGCACGGCCCCAGGATGCGCGGGCGCCTCAGCGCCCTCCAGGTCTACGGCACGCTGCACCAGTGGAAGCACCTCGCCCAATGGCTCGCAGAACGCGGCATCACCAGCCTTGCCCTATGCGACGCCGCCGTCCTTCACGAGTACGGCCAGCGCGTCCGCGACCTCCGCCACAGCAGGGCTCACGCGCTGACAATCCTGGTATCGCTGACCCGGCTGTGGGCATTCGACCAGCTCAGCGCCCGCCCGAACGGAATCGGGCGGCCCCCGTGGGACGAACTGGGCGTCGATGACTACCTCCCCGCAGCGACGGCCGCCGGCGGGGAGAACGCGACCGAGCCCCTCGCGGAGCAGACCATGGGGCCGCTGCTCATCTGGGCGATGCGGCTGGTCGAGGACCTGTCCGGTGACATCCTCGCCGCCTGGGCCGAACGGCAGCGCCTCCTGGACGCAGCCCGCGCAACCGCTGCCACCCCAGCCGGGCAGGCCGCACTGGAGGCTTATCTCCGCCCGCTGATCGCCAGCCAGGCTCCCCTTCCCGCGACCACCGGCAGCAGCGGGAAGACCTCCCTCGCCCGCGCCTACATAAGCGACCTCACCGGCGCGTCAACCGGCCAGGTCGACCGGCTCAACGACCGGGAAGGGCTGACGGCCGCAGCCGCGCAGCGCCCCGGGCCATGCCCGCTGGCCATCCCCGTGACCGGCCGGATCGCCGGGAAGCCATGGCGGGCGTCGCTCGACTTCAACGAGGCCGCGGTCCTGATGCGGCACCTTGGCACGGCTGCTTTCATAATCTGCGCTTACCTGACCGGCATGCGCCCCGGGGAGATCCTCGGCCTGCGCACCGGATGCTGCCCCGGCCCGGCACCCGGCCCCGGCGGGCAGGCCGGACGGCACCTGATCCGCAGCCGCGAGTTCAAGGCCGCCACCGACGAGGACGGCAACCACGAGTCCGGCGGCCTCGAGCGCGAGGTTCCCTGGGTCGCCATCACCCCGGTCGTCAACGCCATCCGCGTCCTGGAGCGCATGGTCCCCGACGGGCACCTGCTGTTCGACCACCACGCCCACGACCTGCGCACCCGGCCAGGCACCGGCTCCCTGAAGCCGTCCGTGCTCCGCCGCAGGATCGAGAACTTCGCCTCCTGGGCGAACCAGGAGGCAACCAGGCTCGGGCTAGCCGGCGAGGCCGTTCCCGGCGACCCGCACGGCAGCATCGGAACCAGCCGCTTCCGCCGCAGCCTGGCCTGGCACATCGCGCGCCGGCCAAACGGCCTGGTCGCCCTGGCCGTCCAGTACGGACACATGCGGACCGCCTTCGACTGGGCAGCCGAGGGATACGCCTCCCGCAGCCGCGACGGCATCCACGACCTCATCGACCTGGAGACCGCACGCGCGGTCGCCGACACCGTCGCCGCCCTGCACGACGACCTCGACAACGGCGGCGGCGTCTCCGGCCCCGCCGCCCGCCGCGCCATCAGGGCCGCCGCCACGGCACCCCGCTTCGCCGGCACCCCCATCACCCTGGCCAGCGCCCGCAAGCTGCTGAAGAACCAGGACGCCATGATCTACGACAACCCGCACGCCCTCGTGCTCTGCCACTACAAGCGCGACAAGGCCCTCTGCCACCGCGACGGGATCAAGGACACCCCCAGCCTCGACCACTGCGTCCCCGGCTGCGGCAACATCGCCCGCACCGACCAGCAGGCCGCCCGGCTCCTCGACCGCGCGCTCGCCCTGGAACGCCAGGCCGCGCATGTCCCGCAGCCCGTCGGCGACCGGCTGAGAGCCACCGCCGCCCGGCTCCGCGACCAGGCCGGCACGCACGACCGCACCCGCATCACCTCCGGAAAGGACGCCGGATGAGCCCCGAGCCCGGTGAGCGCGACTGGATCCGCGCCGCGATGGACCGCATCCTGGCAGGCACCCCCGAACGGTCCGGCGGCGCGCTGACCGTCGTCGCGCTCGCCGTCGAGGCCGGCGTCCCCCGCAACGCCCTCACCCAGCGCCATACCGACCTGAAGGACGAGTTCTACCAGCGGATCCGCGAACGCGGCGCCGCCAACGAGGACGAGGCCCGGCTCCGCGCCACCATCGCCAGGCTCAGGAAAACGATCGACGGCAAGAACAGGGAACTCGCCCAGCTCCGCGCCGACGTCCCCGCCCTCGTCCGCGCCGTCAGCCAGCTCACCCTGGAAAACCAGCAGCTCCGCGACATGCGCTCCGCCGCCGGCAGCAGCGTAGTCCCGTTCCCCGGCCGGGTGCCCGCCCGTCCCCGACACTAGCCAGGAGGCCACCCAATGCAGGTGTCCCTGGAAATGCCCGACGCCATGGAACTCGAGCAGCTGCTGGAGTTCCTCGCCCGCTGGATGAAATCCGACCGCGACTACCTCGCCCCGTCCCTGGCTCGTTTCCTCGGCGTCGAGGCCGAGGGCTGCGGCCCCGAGTCGCTGGCCGACGACTTCAGCCGGTTCCGGTTCCTGCTGGGCGCCACCGACGGCGAGGGCGTCTTCACCCCCGATGAGCCATGAACCGGCAGCGGGAAGGCCAGCGTCGCGAGCCTCCTCATGCAAAACTCCCCCAAGCCGACGGCCGGATCAGCAAAGCGCCCGGTTTCCGGCGCCCCAGAAAAACGGGCCGGCCGTCGGCGTGACCGTGATGTCCCAGCCGAGCTCGCGAAGCTGCCTTTCGAGGTCCGCCGGCTCATGCGGGACCTTCACGATCCGGTAGGCCGTCCCGTCAGGGGTGCGCCGCTGGATGACGGAAGATGCCGGGCCCTCGATGAGCTCGTCCGGCGTGCGGTAACCGTCATCGGCGAAGAACACGCGCCCCCGCGGCGCGAGGGCCGCGGCTACGAGCTCCCAGAAGGAACCGAACCGCCCAGCCGGCACATGCGACAGCCAGAACCCCATGAAGACGACGTCATAGCGGCGGTCAGGCTCCCAGGTGAACAGGTCGGCCTCGACGAATCTCACCGGGGCGCCGCCGGGGACGCGGCTCGCCGCGATCGCGAGCATTTCCGGGGACGCATCAACGGCGGTGACGTCGGCGGCGTGGCGGAGCAACTGAGGCGTCCAGGTGCCAGGACCGCAGGCGAACTCCAGGACGCTGCCCTCCGGCCGGAACGCGTCGAGCGCGTCAGTCAGCTCGTCGCCGCCGGGAAGATCGAGGCCCTGGTCAAGGTAATCCGGGGCGAGGGAACTGTAGTAGGCACGCTGCCCGGCCAGAAGCTGGTCCTGAACTGATCCGGTGTTCATGACTTCACTATGGGACTCACCCCAAGGGCAAGGTCAACCCTCAGAAAAACAATGTCTAGAAACTTCAACACGTCGACTTGACAGGGAATGCGAACGCGCGGGCGATCCGCGCCCGCTCCGCCCGCCCGGCCAGCGTCACGCTCTCCCGGATCTCCGGCCCAGCCAGCACAGCGCACCCGCCTTCCCCGGCCGCCCCCGCCCCCGTCACATCACCGGAGCCGGCAGGCCGGATGTACGGATGGATGCACGCTCGACTCAGCGGCTCACGTCAAGCCGGAACCCGCGACCGGCGCGGCCCGTCCGTGGCCATCCGTGGAAAGCCGACGGTGCACACCGACCGCTCAGGCGGCCCGGGCGCCCGTCCGCTATATGTCCGTGGAGTCCGACGCGAGGTCGCACATTGTGAGTGAGATGACCGATTGGAGGGCCGAGATGATC
>OBLT010000290.1_pt1 | contig 35524 bp, 29 predicted proteins | sample 1518721 | NCBI WGS metagenome assembly OBLT01 (sample SAMEA3539307, study PRJEB22396) | soil metagenome | biome: tundra; feature: field; material: soil | place: USA | collected 2010-05 | depth 0.15 m | reverse complement strand
ACCTTGGATTCTGGAAATTGGGTGCAAAAGGAATATCCGTAACACAAAAACGCCGTTCTCTCTGGGACGGCGTTTTTTATTGGCGTGGAATTACTGAGCACTCGCCATGCTTTCTGACACCACCCCCGTACCTGACATTTAGTGATTGATATACAGCATCGCGCGCATCACAGTTCTGATCCAAGATGATTTGGCCGCTCTTTTTATTTATATAATACCATTGCACGTATTTATATATTACGCTAAGATAATAAAAAATAGAACGTATTGATTGAAAAACAGCCAATCTTTTTTAACGATTTTCAGAGGCGAAACCAACGCGATCGAGCAAATAGCTAACCATGCCAACCATCAACCCTCGCTACATCCGCCACCGCGACGCACCTGCCTACCTGGGCATGTGCCGTGACGTATTTGATGCACAGGTAAGGCCATTGCTAACCGAGATTCCGATCGGCTCACGGGGCGTGGCATTCGATCGGCTTGAATTGGATGCGTGGGCGACGCACCATAAATCACTTAACGGCAAGCCACCAGCACACGGAGGACAATCATGGCAACAACCAGAACGCGCGGAATCTCACTCGAAGCCGATGGCTCCCGGATCATCAACAAAGTCCACAAGGGCGAACGCATCTTCCTTCGGCTTGGGAAAGTCTCCCAGGACGAAGCCGATCAGCGGCTCGCCGATGAAATCCGCCAGCGGCAAAACGCCCAGCATCGTCGAACGAACGCTCGCCCTCTGTTTGCGGACTGCGCAGCGCGCTACCTGACCGAATCGCAGCACAAGCGCACCGCAGAATTACTGGCCTACCACATCACCATTCTGCTGCCCTTCATCGGCACCATGGAAATCAGCCACGTCCACGACGCCACCCTGGACGAATTCAAGAACGCGCGCCGACTGGATGGTGTCAGCCCCACTACCATCAATCGCACCCTCGAAGTCGTGCGCACCGTCCTCAACCGCGCCGCCCGCGCCTGGCGCGATGAAGCTGGACAGCCGTGGCTGCTCACCGCCCCGCCGCTGATCACAATGGAACAAGAGAACCGGCGCGCACCTCATCCGCTGAGCTGGGAAGAACAAGACACACTGATGCCATTGCTCCCCCTTCACCTGCAAAACATGATCCTTTTCGCGATCAACAGCGGCTTGCGCGACGAAAACATCTGCGGCCTGCGCTGGAGCTGGGAGACCCCAATCCCGGAAGCCGGTCGCAGCGTCTTTATCATCCCGTCCGGAGATTACAAAACCGCGATCAACCACGTCGTCATCCTCAACGATGACGCGTGGCGCATCATCGAACAACAGCGAGCCAAGATAAATAAGGAGGACGGTAGCGCGGAATATGTCTTTACCTACAGTGGCCACCGCGTCGACACCATGAATAACAACGGCTGGCAGAACGCCAGGGCAAAGGCCGGCCTGCAAGACGTCCGCATCCATGATCTGAGGCATACTTATGCCAGCCGACTGCGACTCGCCGGCGTGCCCCAGGAAGACCGCAATGCACTGATGGGCCACAAGTCCGCTTCGATCCCGGAACACTACGCCTCGGCAGATATCGGCAGGCTGATCGAGCTTTCAAATAAGGTGCTGGACAGGCAGGGGACACGCACGCTGCTGCGCGTGGTGAATGGATAGTTTTAAAAATAGTCGCGCAAAAAGTCGCGCAAAATAAAAATGGGCTAGGCGAATATCACCTAACCCATTGAATTGATGGTGCGCCCGGAGCGATTCGAACGCCCGACCCCTTGGTTCGTAGCCAAGTACTCTATCCATCTGAGCTACGGGCGCGCGTAATTGTTTTGCCTTCGTGTAACGTGTAATTAGAACCTTGGCGGAGAGGGAGGGATTCGAACCCTCGATACAAGTTTAAGCTCGTATGCGCCCTTAGCAGGGGCGTGCCTTCGACCTCTCGGCCACCTCTCCGAAGGCCGCGCATAGTAATGTAACTGCCCTGAAAGGTCAAACGATTATGCGCCTTCCTGATCGAGATCGAATGCTTTGTGCAACACACGCACGGCCAGCTCCAGATATTTCTCGTCGATGACCACGGAAATCTTGATTTCCGAAGTGGAGATCATCTGGATATTGATACCCTCTTCCGCCAGGGTACGGAACATTTTGCTGGCGATGCCAACATGCGAGCGCATTCCGACACCGACCACGGAGACCTTGGCTGCTTTGTTATCGCCGATAACTTCGCGTGCACCGATGTGCGGTTGCACTTTGTTCTTCAAGATGTCCATCGCTTTGGCGAATTCATTGCGGTGCACGGTAAAGGAAAAGTCAGTTGTGCCGTCCACGCCGACGTTTTGGATAATGATGTCCACGTCGATGTTGGCATCGCTGACCGGTCCCAAAATCTGGTAGGCAATACCAGGCTTGTCGGGCACGCCCATCACGGTGATTTTTGCTTCGTCGCGGTTGAACGCGATCCCGGAAATAATGGCTTGTTCCATTTTGTCGTTATCCTCAAAAGTAATCAGCGTGCCTTCGCCTTCTTCTTCAAAGCTGGACAGCACGCGCAGCTTGACCTTGTATTTTCCGGCAAATTCCACCGAACGAAGTTGCAACACCTTGGAGCCCAGGCTGGCCATCTCCAGCATTTCCTCAAAGGTAATGCTCTTCAGGCGGCGCGCCTCGGGAACCAAGCGCGGGTCGGTGGTGTAAACGCCATCCACGTCGGTATATATCTGGCATTCGTCGGCACATAGCGCAGCAGCGATCGCCACACCCGTGGTATCCGAACCGCCGCGCCCCAGCGTGGTGATGTTGCCGTCTTCGTCCACACCCTGAAAACCCGCCACCACCACCACGCAGTCATTCGCCAGATCGGCACGGATGCTTTGCTCGTCGATACTGACGATGCGCGCTTTGGTAAAGGCACTGTCGGTAAGTATCTTGACCTGCGCACCGGTGTAGCTCTTGGCGTTCAGTCCCTGTTCCTTCAAGGCCATCGCCAACAAGCCAATGGTGACCTGCTCGCCGGTGGAGATGATCACATCCAACTCGCGCGGATCAGGATGTTTCTGGATTTCCTTGGCAAGACCGATCAGGCGGTTGGTCTCGCCGCTCATCGCGGAGACCACTACCACCACTTGATTCCCAAGCGCCTTGAATTTAGCGACGCGTTGCGCCACGTTCTTGATGCGTTCCGGACTGCCTACCGATGTACCGCCGTACTTCTGAACTATGAGTGCCACGTTTTTTCCATGCCCGACTTAAAAAGTGAGCGCGATTCTAGCGCAACTGACCAAAAAAAACGAGGCGACGAAAAGCCAGTAGCCAGTGGCGGGTAGCTTGTAGCTTGAAGGCTGCGCGGAAAATGCACACCTTTATTGGCTACCCGCTACATGCCACAAGCTATACTATCGCCATGATTGAAATCACCCCGCGCAGCTTTCCCGCAGACGCCGTGCAACACTTGCACGACAGCGGTTATTCGTCTGCATTGGCGAAGATTTTCGCGGCGCGTGGCATTACGGATAGCAAACAACTGGACACTACCTTTGCCGAACTGTTGCCGTTCGATGCACTGAAAAACGCCCGCGAAATGGCACATTTCCTGGCTGATGCCATTGCTGCGAAAAAAAAACTCATGGTCATCGCCGACTACGATGCCGACGGTGCAACTGCCTGTGCGGTGGCCGTGCGCGGTCTGCGTGCCTTCGGTGCTCAAATCGATTTCATCGTCCCGAACCGCTTTGAATATGGCTATGGCTTGACGCCTGAGATCGTTCACTTAGCCGCTCAATCTCAACCGGATATTCTGCTGACAGTAGATAACGGCATCGCCAGCGTCGAAGGTGTAGCCGAGGCCAATCTGCTCGGAATGCAAGTCTTGGTCACCGACCACCACCTGCCCGGCGACACGCTGCCAGATGCGGCATGCATCGTCAATCCCAATCAATCCGGCTGTGCATTTCCCAGCAAAAATCTGGCTGGTGTGGGAGTGATGTTTTATGTGCTGCTGGCGTTGCGCGCCGAACTGCGCACGCGCGGGGCATTCTCCCTCTCCCCCAACCCCTCTCCCGCAAGCGGGAGAGGGGAGTTTGCCCCTTCCCCTCTCCCGCTTGCGGGAGAGGGTGGCGCGCAGCGTCGGGAGAGGGGCGAAAGAAAAGAACCGAACCTTGGCAACCTGCTTGATCTGGTCGCATTGGGAACAATTGCCGACGTGGTAAATCTCGATCAAAACAATCGCATCCTGGTGCAACAGGGCCTGCAGCGCATCCGTGCCGGGCGCGCTTGCGCCGGTATCAACGCGCTGCTGCAAATAGCGAAAAAAATCCCGGCGCGTGCATCCAGCCAGGACTTGGGCTTTACCGTCGGACCGCGTTTGAATGCTGCGGGCAGACTGGATGACATGAGCCTGGGCATCAATTGCTTGCTGACTGATGATGCGACGACTGCCATGCAAATCGCCGCAAAACTGGACGCACTCAATCGCGAACGGCGCAGCATTGAAACGGATATGCAGGACAGCGCGCAGGCGGCACTGGAGACCATCAATCCATCCGATAACTTTAGTCTCGTGCTGTTCGATGAGTCTTGGCATCAAGGTGTGATCGGCATTCTTGCCTCGCGCCTCAAGGATAAATTTCATCGCCCGACCATCGCCTTTGCGCGCGCCAACAATGGAGAGCTAAAGGGTTCAGGACGTTCCATCGCCGGACTGCATCTGCGCGACGCGCTGGATTTGGTCAGCAAGCGCCATCCCGCGCTGATTAAAAAATTCGGCGGGCACGCTGCAGCGGCGGGTTTGAGCATCGCTGAGAATGACTTTGAAAACTTCATCGCCGCCTTTGAAAAGGTGTCCAGCGAACTGCTCAGTGCGAGCGACCTGGCGCAACGCATTGAAACCGATGGCGCACTGGATATTGCCGAAATGAATCTGGAAGTGGCACGCATATTGGATGAACAAGTGTGGGGGCAAGGCTTCCCTGCCCCGCAATTCAGTGATGACTTCATCGTGCAAAATCAGCGCGTGGTCGGCGGAAAACATCTCAAATTGCATCTAGGTGTAAAAGGGAAACTCGACGAAAAACTTTTGTCCGGGCACCCGATCGAGGCGATACTGTTCGGACACAACGAGATGCTGCCCGAACAAATACATGCCGTGTACAGTCTGAGCGTCAATGAATACAATGGCACGCAAAGCTTGCAACTGGTCATTCGTCACTGGCAGGACGTAAAGGGGTAAAGCAATGGAAACCGTTCTTCTGCAAAATAACGGCATCGAAGCGTTGCCGCAGTTCCTCACCAGCCTCGCCATCGGTTTGTTGATCGGGTTGGAGCGCGAGCGCACCCCATCGGCCAAGGCAGGGCTGCGCACCTTCGCACTCGTCGCCCTATTCGGCACGCTGTCCGCGCTGCTCTCCACAAAACTCGGCTCACCTTGGCTGCTGATCGCCGGTCTGCTTGCCGTGGCCGGCATGATCATCGCGGCATACCTCAACAAACCCAGCGAACCACTTCGACAGGCTCAGGACAGGGAAAACGATCCCGGCACCACCACCGTCATCGCTTTACTGCTGTGTTACGGGCTGGGCGCGATGATTTGGTATGGCCTTGCCGAACTGGCCGTGATGCTGGCAATAGGTATCACCGCCCTGCTCTATTTCAAACCCGAGCTGCGCGGAATATCGCAGCGGCTTACGCGCCGCGATCTGGTCGCCGTGCTGCAATTTTCCGTGCTGACTTTTATCGTGCTGCCGATTCTGCCGGATCAGGATTACGGCCCCTACCACGCCTTCAATCCGCATCAGGCCTGGCTGATGGTGGTACTGATCTCCGGCATCAGCCTGGCGGGTTATACCGCGCTGCATGTGGTGGGAACCCGCTATGGCGCGCCCCTGCTGGGTTTTCTCGGCGGTCTCGTTTCCAGTACCGCGACCACTTTGCTCTATGCAAAAAACAGCAAGAACAATCCAATCATATCGCACCTTGCCGCCTCGGTAATTGTAATTGCCAGTATGGTGGTATTGCTGCGTCTGCTCGTGCTCAGTGCCGTTGTCGCCTATGGCACGCTGCCCGGCCTGTTCCCGGTGCTCGCGGGCGGCTTCCTGTTCGGTTTGATCGTCGCGCTGTACAACTGGCGCAAGATGGACAAGGCAACCGAGCTCAACATCCCGGAAACTTCCAACCCCGCCGAACTACATACCGCCATCGGCTTTGGCTTGTTATATGTAGTCGTGTTGTTGGTAGCAGCATGGATGGAGGCTCTCGCGGGTAGTCGAGGCCTGTATGTCGTGGCATTGGTGTCGGGGTTGACCGATGTTGATGCTATTACTCTATCAAGCCTGCGCCTATTCAATCTCGGGCAATTGAGCGAACACCAAACCGTCACCGCGATTGCACTCGCCTTTATTTCCAACATCGCGTTCAAGTTCGGCATGGTGGTGTTCATCGGCGGCTGGAATCTTGCCAAGCTCGTTGCCACCGGCTTTGTCGCGATGGCCTGCGGGGTCCTGCTTGGCCTGTTTGCGCTATAATCGCGCCCTTTTCAGCAAGCGACAACGACAAAACAATGGATGCCGAACAACTTAACGCCTTATCCTATCAACTACAAGACTTGGCAACACGCAGCGCGGAATTACGGAGGTATCTTTGACTTCGATACCAAGCAGGAACGCTTAGTCGAAGTCAGCGAGCTCGCCGAAAACCCGGCCATCTGGCAGGATGCCAAGCGCGCTCAGGAGCTGGGGCGCGAGCGCAAAATGCTGGAAGGCGTGGTGCTTGGCCTCACGCAAATCCGGCAAAACCTTTCCGATGCTGCCGAGCTGTTTGAAATGGCAAAAGCGGAAAATGACGAAGCCAGTCTGCAAGGCACTGCTACCGACATCCAGGACATCGAGAAGCGCGTCGCGGACATGGAGTTCCGCCGCATGTTCTCCCACCCGATGGACCCGAACAACTGCTTCATCGACATCCAATCCGGCTCCGGCGGCACCGAGGCGCAGGACTGGGCATCCATGCTGCTGCGCATGTACCTGCGCTACTGCGAACGCAAAGGCTTCCAGGTCGAAGTGCTGGAACAATCCGACGGCGAAGTCGCGGGCATCAAGGGCGCATCCCTCAAGGTTTCCGGCGACTATGCCTACGGTCATCTGCGCACCGAAACCGGCGTGCATCGCCTCGTGCGCAAGTCGCCGTTCGACTCCGGCAACCGCCGCCACACCTCGTTCTCGAGCGTGTTCGTCTATCCCGAAGTGGACGACTCCATCGAAGTGGAAATCAATCCGGCCGACCTGCGCGTGGACACCTATCGCGCCAGCGGTGCGGGCGGGCAACACATCAACAAGACCGACTCGGCGGTGCGCATCACCCACCTCCCCACCAACATCGTGGTGCAATGCCAGAGCGACCGCTCGCAGCATCGCAACCGCGCCGAAGCCATGGCGATGCTAAAATCGCGCCTGTATGAAGCCGAACTGCGCAAGCGCAACGAGCAGAAGCAGGTGTTGGAAGACGGAAAATCCGACATCGGCTGGGGACACCAGATTCGTTCTTATGTGCTCGATCAATCGCGCATCAAGGACCTGCGCACCAATTACGAAGTCGGCAATACTCAGGCCGTATTGGACGGTGACTTGGACGATTTCATTTCTGCCAGTTTGAAGCAAGGGGTGTAAACCCAAATTGCTAAAGCTTTAAGGTCACAAATTGTAGCCTCAAGATGACATGGTCTGCGGGATGGGTTTGACGGTATGAGTCGCAAAGCCGCCACCGAAAAGATCGAACGCGAGGTTGTTGGAAAAAATATCTATAGACCGCCGTGTTACCTGAATGGGGATAACTCAACTCAATTGACAGGCAAAATTAGTTCATTAGTCCAAGGACAATTTATGGCCAAGAAAAAGCAAATTCCAGAATTAAAGGTGCTTTTCGATACGAATGCTCTTTATACCCGAGCAGCTAGTGATTTAGTTAAGCCAGAAGTGGCTCAACTGGTAAAAGATAATTCCAACTATGCGGATCACAAAATATCTTGGTACTTACCAGATATTGTTCGACACGAGCGCCAGTATCAAATGCTTAATGCTGGAATGGATTTACTTCCGTCAATAAATAAACTTGAGAAATTGCTCGGACACAATCTGAATATCAATAAGGATATTCTTGAAAATCGAGTCAAAGAGGCAGTTGATTCACAATTAGCCGATCTGAAGTTAAATATTGTTGAGATTGACGTTGCCAAAGTCAATTGGAATCAAATAATGCTCAATGCAGTGTATAGACGCCCTCCTTTTGATCCGGGAGAGCGCGAAAAGGGTTTTCGAGATGCTTTAGTAATCGAGTCTCTTCTACAACTGATTGCTCAATCACCAGTCACGCCAACGGTATGTAGAGTGGTATTGGTTTCTGAAGATAAATTGCTAAGCGAGGCAGCCAAATCAGTTGCTTCATCATCTAATGTACGCATTCTGAGTACGCTAGATGAACTAAGAGTCTTAATTAGTACGTTAGTATCAGAAGTTGATGAGAATTTTGTTGCAGAGATTCAAGTTAAAGCCAAATCTTATTTTTTTGAAAAGGATGATAAAAGCACTTTGTTCTATAAGGAGGGATTGCTTGACCGAATAAAAGAAAAATTTTCACAAGAGCTCGATACCAAACCAGAAGGCGCAACCAAAATTGAGTCGGATGCTTGGTACATTGGCAATCCTCGCTTTGTTAAGAAAGAAGGCCAGCGGATTTTCTGTGCATCACGAATTGAGGCTGCATTTTCAGGTTATAAATTTGAGTATAAGCAACCTCAAGGCTTATTTTCAGGAATTACAACAATAGCTGACACGTTTGATACCAGAGCAAGTGCTAGGTGGGCTAACCCACCCCTACCCCTCATTTCAGGAGTGGCATCAGTATCTGACCCAGCAATAATAGGTCGTACTGGTTTCATGGGCAATGTATTGACTCCGTATGCTATGCCGCCAATGCCGCCGCCTGAAAAGAAACTGGTCATGAAATACGGTGTGATATTCGAAATAGATTGGAGCGTAACTCTTGGACAACATCGAAAATTTTCTTCACCAAAGATTGAAAACATACGCTACGTTGAGACTCAACCAAGACAAGACAACTAACGGTGCATCGTTCATCGAATACTAAGAAAAATCCAATGGTCAGTTGTCTAGTTTGATGAGTCAGTTAGGGTCGACATAACTGATTCCCAGTGCCCAGTTTCATCACCCTGGGCGCACCCGAAGAGATTCGAATGGCTCTCATGAATCACACACGTTAGCTAAAAAGGGCCAGGGGCAATATATTTTAGGAAAATATTTTCCTAGCAGCTGAATACCGCTGAGCACCATACCTCGATCCGCTGCCCTGCCAACCGTTATTCCACGCTGCCGAAAGACGGGTCGCTGGAATAAGGCGGCAAGGGCAAGCCACCTAAGCGGCTGGCCTGGCTCACCGGCCCGCCGGGGAAAAGTTCGTAGAGGTTGCGCCGGCCATGTCCGTCGGAAAAATTTTCTTCCAGCTCATGCAGGATTTCGCGTGCGCTTCTGGCGTCGCCGCGCTCGCGGTAGCGCTCGCGCAGGTGGATGATGATTTCCCAATGTTCGTCGGTAAGGAAAATTCCCTCGGCTTTCGCCTGCCGCTGTGCGAACAGTGGCGACCAAGGTGCAAGACCGAACATGTTTCCTTCGGGATCGAGCTGGGTGGTGGTGGCTTTGTTGATGTCTAACATGATGGAATCCTCCTTTTCACAGTTGCGAATAAAATTTGATTCACGCGACAAAATATAGTTTACTACTATAGTCGGGTATTTGTAAGCGCAGCAAAGGAAATTTTCGACTATGCGTTGCGTCATTGAATCTGCCGCACAGTGCCTCACAACTCGTCTTCTAAAATTGCGCCTGACAGTGCATTCGTGACACAATCCCACGCCTGTTAAAGCTATCCAACAAATTAACCTTAATTAGCCAAGCACCATGACCACCGAACCGACTATTCCCCAATCCGAACAACTTTTGGCCGAGCACCCGCAAGACGAGAACCAGATCATCGCGGAACGCCGCAGCAAGCTCGCGGCAATGCGCAAAGCGGGCGTCGCTTTCCCGAACGACTTCGAGCGCAAGCATCTGGCTGGCGATTTGCACACCGAGTTCGGCGAGAAAACGCATGACGAGCTGGAGGCATTGCAGATTCACGTTGCGGTGGCCGGGCGCATGATGTTGAAGCGCGTGATGGGCAAGGCCAGCTTTGCCACGGTGCAGGACATGAGCGGGAGGATCCAGTTATTCATCAGCAATAATGACACCGGCGAGGAAGCACACAGTACGTTCAAACATTACGACCTCGGCGACATTCTCGGTGCGGTTGGCGTGTTGTTCAAAACCAAGACCGGCGAGCTTTCCGTGCGGGTGACACAAGTGCGTTTGCTGACCAAGGCACTGCGCCCGCTGCCGGAAAAATTCCACGGCCTGTCCGATCAGGAGCAGAAATATCGCCAGCGTTATCTCGATCTGATCACCAATGAGGATGCGCGCAAGGTATTCATGATGCGCACCGAAATCATCCAGACGATACGCGAATTTTTCATCCGCCACGGCTATATGGAAGTGGAAACACCAATGATGCACTCCATCCCGGGAGGTGCTGCGGCCAAGCCGTTCGAGACACATCACAACGCGCTGGATATGAAGATGTATTTGCGCATCGCGCCGGAACTGTATCTGAAACGCCTGGTGGTGGGCGGCTTCGAGAAGGTGTTCGAGATCAACCGCAATTTCCGCAACGAGGGTCTGTCCACGCGGCACAACCCGGAATTCACCATGCTGGAATTTTACGAGGCGTATCGCGACTATCGCTACCTGATGGATTTCAGCGAAAGCCTGTTCCGCGAAGTGGCGCAAAAGGTTTTGGGTAAGACGCTGATCAGCTATCAGGGTAAGGAACTGGACTTGGGCAAGCCATTCCATCGGTTGACCATGGTGCAGGCGATCCAGAAATATCATCCGCAATTCACCACCAAGCAACTCAACGACCGCGAATTTGTGGTCGCCGAACTGCAAGACCTGAAAGCCAAATACAAACCGCAGGACGGCATCGGCGGATTGCAACTTTCGCTGTTCGAGGAGTTGGCCGAGGCGCAATTGTTCGAGCCGACCTTCATCATCGACTACCCGGTGGAAGTCTCGCCGCTGGCGCGCAGCAGTGATAAGAATCCGGCAATTACCGAACGCTTCGAGTTGTTCATCGCCGGACGCGAAATAGCCAACGGCTTCTCGGAATTGAATGACGCGGAAGATCAGGCCGCGCGTTTCGATGCGCAGGTAGCGGCGAAAGATGCCGGAGATGAAGAAGCAATGTTCAAGGACAACGACTACGTGCGCGCGCTGGAATACGGCCTGCCGCCTACCGCCGGGGAGGGCATCGGCATCGACAGGTTGGTGATGCTGCTGACTGATAGTGCCAGCATACGCGATGTGATTTTGTTCCCGCAGATGCGGCCGGAAACTTGATAAGCCTTTCGTGGTGAGCCTGATGCAACTAATAGCCATTCGGACTGATGAAACAACTAGCCATTCCACTAGGTTGCCCAAAGACAGCAACCAAGTGGCTGGTTATAGGCTGTCAGCCGAAGAGCTTTTGATGGAACCACTAGCCATTCGACTAGGCTGCCAAAAAGCGCCAGCCAAGTCGCTGGTTATGGCCGGGCACCCGAAAGACGACAGCCAAGCCGCTGGTTATGTCGAACCATATGAACAACCACCCTTCGACAAGCTCAGGGCGAACGGCTAAATTCCATGTTAGATAACCACACAAAATCCCGTCTTTTGCAGCAATATCCCATGCTGCGCGAACTGCCTGCTGCAGATCGTGAAACATTGCTGGAAGCGGCGAGTTTTATGCAGCTCCCAACGGAAACGGTGGTGTTCGACGAGAACCAACCTTGTCATGGCTTTCCGCTGCTGCTGTCCGGGAACATTCGCGTCATAAAGGCCGCGCCGAATGGGCGCGAATTGCAACTGTATCGCGTCATGCCGGGCGAGAGTTGCATCCTCACCAGCAGCTTCCTGCTTGGCAACACGCGCTATCACGCGCGCGGTATCGCCGAACAAGCTCTGGAGATGGTGTTGCTGCCGGCCACCGCTTTCCACACCCTGATCGGCAAACAGGAAGCGTTTCGCAGCTATGTGTTCCACCTGTTTTCTGATCGGCTCACCGACCTGATGCAACTGGTTTCTGCCGTGGCTTTTCAAAAGCTCGACCAACGTCTGGCAAATCTCCTGATCAACAAGCCCAGCCCTATCCACGCCACCCATCAGTCCCTGGCCGACGAACTTGGCAGCGCGCGGGAGATCGTCAGTCGTTTGCTCAAAGGCTTTGCCGAACAAGGCTGGGTAAGACTGGGACGCGAGCAAATCGACATTACCGATGCGACAGCACTCAAAAAATTCGCCGACCTTTAGTGAGACAGGTCTCGGACCTGCGTCCGCGATTTCCCTATGTGATTTTTATCACAGACAAACAGGCGCAAATCTTCTAACCTGCACTTTCCCCTAACCTATTCAAAGGAGATCAAAATGAAATACAACGTGGGTACAATTGATCGCGTATTACGCGTGATTGCCGGTCTGGTGTTGATTGGGCTGGCAGCCACCGGAACAGTCGGCGTGTGGGGCTGGATCGGCATCGTTATCGGCATCGTTCTGTTATTGACCGGCCTCTTCAGTTTTTGTCCGGCATATGCAATCTTCGGCATGAACACTTGCCAGATGAAAAAATAATCATTCTGCAAACACCCGTTGCGCCCGATAGCTTATACGGTCTATCGGGCGCTTTTTCGTCCAGTCTTTCCCCGTTAGAGTTGAACCCAGATAATTCATTAGTAAAGAATTGCGTCATTCCGGCCAGCCCTCTATCCAACTTTCCCCCAAAGGGGGAAAGAGCGATTGCCTCCTCTCCCGCAAGCGGGAGAGGATTGAGGTGAGGGATTCGCCGGAATCCAGATGATTAACAATTCCCCACGAAAGTGGGACAACATCATGATTTTGTCTGCTGATGAAACTACTAGCCATTCGACTAAGCTGGCAAACGGCGCCAGCCAAGTCGCTGGTTATTCGCAGAGTATTTTTTATGACTGGATTCCGGCCTTCGCCGGAATGACGGTCTAATGGATTTTTAGAGGTCCCGTCAGAGAAGCGTTCTTTACAAACACAGATATTGTAGATTAGATTCACACTCCGAAAAACTAATGGCCGGGCACCCGCATGAAATCCATCCTGCTGTTATCCATATTGTTACTCAGCGCTTGCGCGTCTGTGAAAAACGAGGTGCGGACACCGGATAGTGATGCTGCGGCCAGGAAGCTTACTTCTTATGCCCGGAGTCTGGTTGGCATCCCTTACAAATATGGCGGTAACTCACCGGATAAAGGATTTGATTGCAGCGGTTTTGTCGTTCATGTGTTTCGTCATACGCTAGGCATCAATTTACCGCGCAGCTCTGACCAAATAAGTCACCTCGGCCAGGCGATCAGCACGGGCGATCTGCGCACGGGCGACCTGGTTTTTTTCAACACACTGCAACGCAAGTTTTCACATATCGGGATCTATCTGGGCGGTGATCGCTTCATTCATGCACCCAGCAGCAGCGGCAGCGTTCGCACGGAGAATATGCGCGAAACTTATTGGAAAAGGCACTACGACGGCGCGCGGCGCATTACTTTGCGTGGTTAGTCTTGTGCGCCTGTTTCAATGCTTCCGCCAATTGGAACACTGACATCGCATAGAAATCACTGTTGTTGTAGCGCGTGATGACCTCGAAATTGTTGAACACCAGCCAAAACTCCTTGCCTTCCCCCACCGTAAAATCGATCAGGCGCGCAGTCTGGTCCTGAGCCAAATTCACGCCTGGCACTATTCCCGCTGCCGACCATGCCGCGAGTGTGCGCGGGGTTGTGATGTCTCCGGCACAGATTTCCTCGCTGAGTTGCGCACGCACCGCAATCGGCGGCATCGCCCTGACCTGCCCCTTATGCGGCAGTGACTTGCCCGCGCCTGCAGATTGTAAAACTCCGGGTGCGTCGCTGATCCAGCCAAAGTATTTCAGGTAGTTGGCGACGCTGCCTATCGCATCATTGGCTTCGCGCAGTAAATTGATCCTGTGGTTGCCGTTGAAATCCACCGCATAGATGCGATAACTGCTCGGCATGAATTGCGGGATACCCAGCGCGCCGGCATATGAGCCGCGTATGGCAAGCAAATCGAACTGCTGTTCGCGTGCCAGCAACAGAAAATTCTCCAACTCGCTGCGAAAGAAATCGGCGCGCGGCGGATAATCGAATGCCAGCGTGGTCAGCGCATCTATGGTGCGGAAAGTACCCGCATCTTGGCCATAGATGGTTTCCACACCGATCACCGCGACAATTATTTCCTGCGGCACGCCGTATTTCCGCTCGGCACGCCGCATGGTTTTCCGGTATCTGTGCCAGAATTCCAAACCCAGCTTGATGCGCTGAGAATTAACAAAGCCCGCACGATATTCCAGCCACGGTTTGGTGGTGGCCGGACGGGAAATAGCGTCGATCACGGCCGGAATATGCTGCGCATGGGCAAACACGCTTTCCAATTCGGCATGCTTGAATTTGTGCTTGGCAACCATTTCATCAATAAATTCAGGGATACCCGGCAACGTGGCTGCGTGAGCCGAATGCACCGCGAGAAACAGCACCAGCAAAGGAATAGCGTAAATAACTTTCATAGTGTGTAGATTCTAACCGATGGATGCTCGACAGACAGCCGCAACTACTGGTAAATTCCAGCTTCGTTCAGTCATTGGCAGGGGCAGTTCATAAATTTCCCCTGCCGGTGAACCTCAACCCCCTTGTTAATTGCTGAAAGAAACCTATCATGAATGCCACGACTCAACATCATCGCCTCATCATCCTTGGCTCCGGTCCGGCCGGATATACCGCCGCCGTTTACGCCGCGCGCGCCAACCTCAATCCGGCGCTGATTGCCGGCTTGGCCCAAGGCGGTCAAATGATGACCACCACCGATGTGGACAACTGGCCTGCCGATGCAATGGGCGTGCAAGGCCCGGAATTGATGGCGCGCTTTCAACAGCACGCTGAGCGTTTCCACACGCAAATGATTTCCGATCATATCCACACCGCCAAGCTGCAACAAAAGCCGTTCCTGTTGATTGGCGACTCATGCAGCTACAGTTGCGATGCGCTGATCATCTGTACCGGGGCTTCGGCTCAATATCTTGGCTTGCCTTCCGAAGAATCCTTCATGGGGCGCGGCGTATCCGGCTGCGCGACCTGCGACGGATTCTTCTATAAAGGCCAGGATGTCGCTGTGGTAGGCGGCGGCAATACCGCCGTGGAAGAAGCGCTGTATATGTCCAACATCGCCAAACACGTCACGCTGGTGCATCGACGCGATACCTTCCGCGCCGAGCGCATCATGGTCGATCACCTGATGGAAAAAGTGAAAGAAGGAAAAATCACACTGCAACTCAATAGCACGCTGGACGAAGTGCTCGGCGATGCCAGCGGCGTGACGGGCATGCGCGTCAAGCTTGTGCAGAACGGCGAAATGAAGGACATCGCACTACAGGGGGTGTTCATCGCCATCGGTCACAAGCCCAATACCGATATTTTTACCGGGCAACTGGAAATGAGTAACGGCTATATCCAAACGCGCGGCGGCTCGAATGGCAATGCCACTGCGACCAGTATTTCCGGCGTGTTTGCGGCCGGTGATGTGCAGGATCAAATCTATCGCCAGGCGGTCACCAGTGCCGGAACGGGCTGCATGGCGGCGTTGGATGCGGATAAGTATCTTGCCTCGCTAGCCAAGACCTAAAGAAATATTTCTGCACAACTACAGCGTTCATGACGTTGTGAAGAAGCCTTCGAAAAATCAAACTGACAAGATAGCACCCGACGATGCCGCGCTGTTCCGTGCGGCAGTCGGCGAAGTGAAGCCGCTGGCAGAGCAAAACCGCATCACGCCACGATCTGCCCCGCGCAAACCTTTGCTTCATCCCCCTGTCTCACCTCTGGCAATACCTGACACGCTGTCTGACGGGTGCCCGGCCCAAAGTTCTTCGGATTTCGCAGCCCCTGATTTCGCATATAGGGACGCACCGGATGAATTTTTGAGCAACGGCCTGTCGCGCATGGCCTTGCGCAAGCTGCGGCGCGGCACTTGGCCTATTCAGGACAGCCTCGACCTGCACGGCAATAACAGCGATGCGGCGCGCAAACTATTGCAGGAGTTTTTACATGAAGCGACGCAGCGCAAGTTGCGCTGTGTGCTGGTGATACATGGCAAGGGGCTGAATAGCCCAGGCGGCGAAGCGGTGTTGCGCAGGCTTACGCGCCACTGGCTCAGTCAACATCAGCAAGTATTGGGATATTGCGACGCACCGAGCAAAGACGGCGGCAGCGGCGCTGCACTGGTGCTACTGAAGACTAGTCTATAGTCTTCTTGCCCATCACATAAATCAGGTATTCGAAGAACATTTCACACCAGTCCTGATCGTTTTCCTTGAGCGATTGGAGCAGCTTTTTGACTTCCGTCACCGGCCAATTCGGATTAAACGACACCAGCATCTTCTCCGGGTATATATCGAATGATACGCTGAGGCGACCCGCCATTCTGCTGATCCCATCCAGCATCAATGCGATATCCTTGTCGGAATCCACTTCGGCAGTTAAATCCCCATACATTTTCGGATGCTGCTTGGTGAACTCGATAAATTTGGTGAGGATAAAAAAGAACTCGCCTTTATTATCCTTGCTCACCGCATCACCCATCATGAACGGCATAACCGACAATCCCAGCCAGTAGTAATCCAGCTTTGGATTGCGATGTTTGGACACGCTGATGTAGCCGTTGCGCGCCTTGGCGCGCTGAATGACATCTTCCAGCAACAATTTTTCCGAGCCGCGCGTGGCGATTTCCTTGCCCTCCAGCACACTTGGCTTGAACAGAAAGAAATTCGGAAAATCGTTGTAAAGCTTTCCTGAATGATTGTGATCGCGATAATAGGCATTGAAAAGCTTCAATACCGCCTCGGCATTTTTTTCCACATCGTTATAGGTTTTGTTGGCAACAGCGCCAGCATTGCTAACCTGCATAACACTCTCCTCCTTGCCCCATTAATCCGACACATCTTATTCAGTTGCAATCATAACTCCACATGCTAGACTCATGTCCGCATTTAGCTGAATTTTTTCGGCTGGATTTGATTTCAATCAAAAAACCATTACCACAGGGATGATTGTCATGAGCAAATTTCTGCTGATTTTGTTAATGCTGGCCAGCGCAAACACCTTTGCTGCGATCAGCAAGTGGGTGGATGTCCAAGGCCATGTGCATTATTCGGATCAGCCGCCCCCCCCGGAGGCGAAGGCAGAAACATTGCGTTCAGCATCCGACTCCGAAGGTACTGCGGGCACAAGCGGCGTGACCGCGACAAGCGCGCCTGCCGCGCCGAAAACCATTGCGGAACGCGAAGCGGAATTGAAAAAGGTTCAACAAGCAAAGCAAGCAGCCGCCGACCAAGCCGCGCAGAAGCAGGCTGCTGCAGATGCTGTCAAAGCCAACTGCGCCAACGCACAACAAAATCTGAGAACTTTGCAGTCAGGCGTGCGCATGGTGGAGATCGATGCCAAGGGCGAGCATTCCTACATAGACGACACGCAACGCCAGCAACGCATCGAAAAAGCCCAACAAGAAATCAGCAATCTCTGCAAATAATCCTATGCGACCAGCTGCTCGTCGCGCATCCGCAATGCTTCTTCGATGTCCACCGCCACTACTTTGGACACGCCTTTCTCCTGCATCGTCACACCGACCAACTGTTGTGCCAACTCCATCGTGATCTTGTTATGACTGATGAATACGAACTGGGTGTGTTGCGCCATTTTCTTGATCAGCGCGCAAAGCCGCTCGGTATTGGTATCGTCCAGCGGCGCGTCCACTTCATCGAGCAAACAGAATGGTGCCGGATTGAGTTGAAATAACGAGAATATCAGCGCGATCGCGGTGAGGGCTTTTTCCCCGCCGGACAACAGATGTATCGAGCTGTTCTTCTTGCCCGGCGGTTGCGCCATCACCTGCACGCCGCTGTCGAGTATCTCTTCGCCGGTCAGCACCAGGCGCGCTTCGCCACCGGCGAACAATACCGGGAACATTTCCGCCAGATGCAGATTGACCTGATTGTAGGTGTCCATCAACAGCTCGCGCGATTCTTTGTCGATGCGGCGTATCGCCTCTTCCAGTGTCGCCATCGCCTCGTTCAAATCATTGGCTTGCGCATCCAGATAGGCTTTGCGTTCGGTCGCGGCCTGCAACTCTTCGAGTGCCGCGAGATTCACCGCGCCCAATGCCTCGATATCCGCATTCAGGCGGCTCAACTCGCTCTGCAAGACATTCGGCTTGTTGTTGCCGCTCGGGTGCCCGGACAAAAGTTTTTCGTATTCCAGCAGCGGCATCAGCACTTGTTCATCCACACCCTGCAATTGCTCGGACCATTGTTCGAAATACAAACGCGACTCTTGCTCTTTAAGCGTCAGCTCATTGAGTTTCTCGCGAAGCGGGCTGAGCTTGTGTTCACAGGCAAGGCGTTCCTGCTCGAATTTTTGCAGATTGACTGTGGCGTTTTCCAGAATGTTGCGCGCCTCGCCCAGCGTTTGCTCGCAAGCCTGGCGCACCAGCAATGCCGCTTGCAACTGTTGCTTGGCCGTTTCATCCTCGCTGCCCGACAAGTCGGCGCGCAACTGGGTCAAATTTTGTCCGAATTGCGCAAGCGCATCGGTGATCTGCTGGGTATTGTGTTGCAAATCGGCGATTTTTTCCGTGCAGGTTTTGGCAAAGAAGCGCGCCTCCTGCAAGGCATGTTGCGCTTGCTGCGCCCGGCCGCGCTGCTCACGCAGGGCGCTGTCCTGCGCGTTGGCATGACGCTGCGCCTCATCAACTTGCGCATGGAAAGCTGCGATCTGCTCACGCAGCACCGCCATCTGTTCGTCTATGCCGCGCTGCTGGCGTTGCTCAGTGCCGAGCAGATCAGCCACTTCCTGCATCTCGCGATCGATCTGCATGATGCGTTCCGCGCTGCGCTCGTGCGCCTGGTTGAGCTTGAGTATTTGCATTTGCAGGGCATGCAAGCGTTGCTGCAATTCGTTGCCGGCGGTGCGCAGCGGCGCGATTTGAATTTCGATGGATTGATAGTGCTGTTCGGCTTGCGCGACCTGTTGCCTGGAATACTCCGCGTTGCGATTCTGTCCGGCTGACTCCTGCTCCAGCTTTTCGATCTCGCGCTGCCTCGCCAACAGCCCATGCAACTGGCTATCCGGTGCGTGGAACAACACGCTGTGCACGCCGATCAGGTGTCCCTGCGGGGTGACGAACCAGCCGCCCGCCGGCAATTGCGCACGCTGCGCATAACCCTGCGCCACATCCGCCACGGCATACACGTGTGTCAGCCAATCGCGCATCACCGGCAGCACTTGCGCGTCCTGACATTGCACATAACTCAACAACGGTTTCAGTTGCGCAACCTCGCTGATGCTATTTTGCCCGGCGGCACCCGGCGCGAACACGGCGAGTTTCGCCGGAGGCGCATCGCTCCACTCAGCCGCAACGCCCATATCCGTCAAGGCAAGCGCGTTCAGCCGCTCGCGCAATACCGCTTCCAGGGCGTCTTCCCAGCCGCTCTCGATGCGGATGGATTGCCACAGACGCGGCAACTTTTCCAATTGGTGTTGTTGCAGCCATGCATTCAGGTTCTTGTCGTTATCGATCTGCCGCTGCAATTGCTGCAAGGCATGCAAGCGCGCCTCGGTCTGTGCCAGAAGACGTTCCTGCTGCTGCAAAGAACCGCGTTGATTGCGCCGCTCGTTATCGGCCAGCGGTAATTGTTCCTGCAAGTGCGCCAGTTTTTGCACTTGCTCGGCACGCTCTGTTTCGAGTTCGTTCAACTGCTGCTGCGCCTGCTGCAAAGCGCCGGTATCAGTGCCCGGCAGATTGTCTTTTTCCAGCAGCAAACGTGAGCGGCGCGATTCCAGTTGTTGAATGTTGCGTTGCAGATTGGCATGTTGCGTATCCGCCAATTGCAGTTGCTGTTGCAGTAGCAGCTGTTCTCGTTGCAGCGCGTTGTAGCGTTCCTGTGCAGTGCGCGCTGCTTCCTCGGCTTGTGGCAAATTCTTTGCCTCCAACCCGGCATGCAGTTCGCTCTGTTCGACCTTGCTTGCAGCACCTTCCTGCTGGCGCTGCCAGTGTTCCAGCAAGGAATGCACACCCTGGCGTTGATGTTGCTGCTGTTCGATTTGTTTCTCGGTGTTGGCGATCTGCTGGGTCAGTCGCTGGCGTTGCTCGGCAACGTGTTTGATGTGCTGCTCCAGTCGCGCGATTTCGGCATTCGCCGTATACAGCTCGCCCTGCTTGGCGTGCAGCGCGTCGGAAAGCTGGTAATGCCCGCTGCGCGCGGTTTCCAGTTGGCTTTCGATGTCGCGCAACCGCGCAGTTTCGGCTTCCAGTTCGGTGCGCGTTTTCTCCGTGGCATGCGCAAATTTGACGCGCTGCGCTTCGGCTTCCAGCTTTTTCACCAGCCAGAACAAACGCTGTGTGGTGTCACGCTGCGTCTCCAGCGCGCGATATTGTTTCGCCACTTCGGCCTGAGCACCCAGATGCACCAGTTGCTTTTCCAACTCTTGCAGGATATCGCTGACGCGCAGCAAATTGTCACGCGTGTCGCCGATACGCAACTCGGTCTCGCGGCGACGGTCGCGGTATTTGGAAACACCCGCGGCTTCTTCGAGGAAAATGCGCAATTCTTCCGGCTTGGCCTCGATGATGCGCGAGATCATGCCCTGCTCGATGATAGCGTAGGCGCGCGCCCCCAGGCCGGTGCCGAGGAAAATGTCGGTAATGTCCTTGCGCCGCACGTGCTGGTTGTTGATGTGGTAGCTGGAATCGCCGTCGCGCTGCAACACGCGTTTGATGGAAATTTCCGCGTAGCTCGACCACTGCCCGTTCGCCTTGCCCAGCGAGTTGTCGAAAATTAGTTCGACGCTGGCGCGCGAAACCGGCTTGCGCTTGCTGGAACCGTTGAAGATCACATCCTGCATGGTTTCGCCGCGCAACGCGGAAGCCTTGGATTCGCCCAGCACCCAGCGCAACGCATCGATCACATTCGACTTGCCGCAACCGTTCGGCCCGACCACACCCACGATCTGCCCCGGCAGTGAAATGTGCGTGGGATCAACGAAGGATTTAAAACCGGCTAACTTGATTTGGGATAAACGCAATTTGGAACAATCTTAACGTTATAATTCTGCCTATTCTAACCGAAGCGGAACCCTGTACAAAATGTCTACGCCATCCAATAAAACCTTGGTTTCGAAAATCCTGGAAACCTTCTCCAACCCGAACCCGCAGCGCGATTATCACATCCACATGGAAATCCCCGAGTTCACCTGTTTGTGCCCCAAGACCGGCCAGCCAGACTTTGCCACGCTAATACTGGACTACATCGCGGATGAAAAGTGCGTCGAACTGAAAAGCCTCAAACTGTATATCTGGTCGTTCCGCAATGAAGGGCATTTTCACGAGGACGTTACCAACCGCATTCTCGATGGTCTGGTCGCAGCCACCCAGCCGCGCTTCATGCGCCTGACCGCGAAATTCTACGTGCGCGGCGGCATCTTCACCAACGTGGTGGCGGAACACCGCAAGCAAGGCTGGCAAGCGCAGCCGCTGGTGGATTTGGCGAGATTCGAGGGGCAGTCGAATACCAGATAGGGAAGGGGAAAGGGTTGAAGGGTCAAGGGAAGAACCTCAGTCCTGCACCTTCTTCCCCCTTATCCCTTTAACCCTTCCCCCTTATCCATTCTCTATATGAAACACTACCTCGGCTTGGACTTCGGCACCTCCGGCGCACGCGCCTGCATCATTGACGGCGATAAGGCCATCGTCTGGGAACAGCGAGTCGCATACCCTGACCCTGCTGAGCAAACCACGGCCGACTGGCGTGCTGCGCTACACACGCTGCTAAGTGCACTACCGAAAGACATCGCGGCTCAATTGCACGGCTTGGCGATAGACGGCACATCCGGCACGGTATTGCTCTGCGATGCGGAACTGAAACCCGTTTCCCCCGCCCTGCTTTATTACGACAACCGCGCGCAGCAGCAGGCTGCGCAGCTCAAGGCCATCGCGCATAACGGTCATACGGGTGCCCGGCCAAAAGTTCTTCGGACTGTTTGCACCGCCACCTCCGGCCTTGCGAAGTTTCTTTGGCTGACACAGCAAAGCGACATCAATCATGCCGCGTATTTTTTACATCAGGCCGACTGGCTCACCGCCCTGCTCGGCGGACAGGCTGGAGTCAGCGATTATCACAACGCGTTGAAGACCGGCTACGACGTTGAACAGCTATGCTGGCCGCATTGGGTGATGGCTCTGCCGCATACCCATCTGCTGCCGCAGGTGTTCGCCCCAGGCGAAATTATCGGACACATTCAACCGGACATCGCCGCGCATTTCGGCATCCATCCGCAATGTGCCATTCACGCCGGGACCACCGACAGCATCGCCGCCTTCATCGCGGCGGACGTAAATCAGCTTGGCATCGGCGTGACTTCACTCGGCACGACGCTGGTACTCAAACAGCTTTCGGCAATCCGAATTGATGCGCCGGAATACGGCGTGTACAGCCATCGCTACGGCGATCTTTGGCTGGTGGGCGGCGCATCGAATGCGGGAGCTGCCGTACTGCGCCATTACTTCAACGATAAACAACTCGCTGCCCTGAGTGCGCAAATCGATCCGCTGCAAGACAGCCCGCTGGATTATTACCCGCTGACCAAAATCGGCGAGCGTTTCCCTGTCAACGATGTGCGGCTCGCACCGCGACTGGAACCTCGCCCGGCAAACGATGTGGAATTTCTGCATGGGTTGTTGCAAGGTTTGGCGCGTATCGAAGCGGCGGGCTATGCCAAACTCGCCGAACTGGGTGCGCCGCCACTCAAGCGCGTTGTGACTAACGGCGGCGGGGCACAAAACACCGTGTGGAAAAAGATGCGCAGAAGATTGCTCGGCATACCAGTCAGTACGGCGGTGGTGTCAATTTCTCAAGCTCGCAAGAGCTTAGAGAATTGCCTGCCTTTGGTGCATTCCGAAGCGGCTTACGGTAGTGCGTTGCTATGCCTCAACGGTTAACGCATATCTGACAGCAAGCCACTAAACCGCTTAACTGTCATCGGCTTATCGCGCACAAAAGATATAAATTATCTCCACAAACACTCCGGGCAAGACGACCGCCACGCAACACCTTATAATCGCACCTTCATTTCGTCCCGCACATTCGGAGCCTGCCATGTCGCTCAGTACTACATTACATAGCCTGTTCAACACCCGCAAAACTTTCAAGCTCACCAGCGGCAAACAAGGCACGCTGTATTCCCTGCCTGCGCTGGAAGCCGCCGGACTCGGCAAGATTTCGCGCTTGCCGGTTTCCATCCGCATCGTGCTGGAAGCAGTGTTGCGCAATTACGATGGCAAGAAAATCTCCGAGGCCCATGTGCGCCAACTGGCCAACTGGCAGCCGAATGCGCCACGCACCGAAGAGATTCCATTCGTGGTCGCACGCATCGTGTTGCAGGATTTCACCGGCGTGCCGCTGCTCGTCGATCTCGCCGCGATGCGCGATGCCGCTGCCAAAATGGGCAAAGACCCGAAGATCATCGAGCCTCTGGTGCCGGTCAATCTGGTGGTGGATCATTCGGTGCAAGTGGATTACTACAACAGCCCGGACGCGCTCAAGCTGAACATGGAGCTGGAATTCGAGCGCAACGCCGAACGCTACAAATTCATGAAATGGGGGATGCAGGCGTTCGACACCTTCAAGGTCGTGCCGCCCGGCATCGGCATCGTGCATCAGGTGAATCTCGAATATTTGGCGCGCGGCGTGCAGCACAAAGGCGGTGTGTATTACCCGGACACGCTGGTCGGCACCGACAGCCACACCACCATGATTAACGGCATCGGCGTGGTCGGCTGGGGTGTCGGCGGCATCGAGGCGGAAGCCGGCATGCTCGGCCAGCCGGTGTATTTCCTGACGCCGGACGTGGTCGGCGTAAATCTCAAAGGCAAGCTGCGCGAAGGCGTGACCGCGACTGACCTGGTGCTGACCGTGACCGAATTGCTGCGCAAGCACAAAGTGGTCGGCAAGTTCGTCGAATTTTTCGGTGCGGGTACCGCGGCCCTCACCCTGCCGGATCGCGCCACGATCGCCAACATGGCCCCCGAATACGGCGCGACCATGGGCTTCTTCCCGGTGGATGATGTCACCGTGGCCTATATGCGCAACACCGGGCGCACGGATGAGGAAGTGGATGCCTTCGCCGCCTACTTCAAGGCACAAGGCTTATATGGCATTCCTCAAGCCGGGCAGATCGATTACAGCAGCGTGGTGGAACTGGATCTGGACAGCATCGAACCGTCGCTGGCCGGCCCGAAGCGCCCGCAGGATCGCGTGCCGCTGACCAGAATGAAAGAGACTTTCAACGCGCTGTTCAGCAAACCGGCGGCAGAGAACGGCTTCAACAAGCCCGCCGCCGAACTGGACAAACGCTATACCACCACCCTGCCAGACCGCCGTGGGAACGTGTGCATCCCAATTTCCGGAGGTGGCCTACTGGACAGCGAAAGCGCACCAGCCGGAAAACCTGCATTGGGCAGCCGCAGCAGTAGCGCGGCCAGCGAGATAGAGATGCTGGACAGTCATCCGACTGCGACGCAGCACTGCCAAAATGATGAGAAAACACAGTCGGTGGTGGAAATCGGCCACGGCGATGTGCTGATTGCCGCGATCACTTCCTGCACCAACACCTCCAATCCCAGCGTGTTGCTGACGGCAGGCTTGCTGGCGAAAAAAGCGGTCGAAAAGGGTTTGCGCGTCAAGCCGCACATCAAGACCTCGCTGGCTCCCGGCTCGCGCGTGGTCACTGCCTATTTGCACAATGCCGGATTGTTGCCCTATCTCGAGCAATTGGGCTTTAGCTTGGCGGCCTACGGCTGCACCACCTGCATCGGCAATTCCGGCCCGCTGGATGCCATGATCGAAGAAGTCATCGTCGCCAACGACCTGATCGCTGCGGCAGTGCTGTCCGGCAACCGCAACTTCGAAGCGCGCATTCACGCCAACATCAAGGCCAACTTTCTTGCCTCTCCGCCGCTGGTGGTGGCTTATGCCATCGCCGGAAAAATGAACATCAACCTCGACACTGAGCCACTCGGCATCGGCAAAAATGGCCAGCCGGTGTATTTAAAAGACATCTGGCCTTCCAGTGCGGAACTGCAAGCAGTGAGTCGTTTCGCCACCGACCCGTCGCTGTATCGCACCCTGTATTCCGATCTCACCAAAGACCTGCCGCTGTGGAATGCGATCTCCGCACCGACCGGCAATCAGTACCAGTGGGATGATTCCACTTACATCGCACTTCCGCCGTTCTTCGAGCAGTTCGGTATGCAGACCAGCAGCATCACAGGAATCAGCAATGCCAAACCGCTGGCGATCTTCGGCGATTCCGTCACCACCGACCATATCAGTCCGGCCGGCAGTTTCAAGGCCACCACGCCGGCGGGAAAATATCTGCAAAGCCGTGGCGTGGCGATCAAGGATTTCAACAGCTACGGCGCGCGGCGCGGCAACCACGAGGTGATGATGCGCGGCACTTTCGCCAACGTGCGCATCAAGAACCTGATGCTGCCCGCCAAAGCCGACGGCAGCCGTATCGAAGGCGGCTACACGCTGTACAAGGGTGTACAGACCGCGATCTACGACGCGGCGATGAAGTACATCGCCGACGGCACGCCGACCGTGATCTTCGCCGGCGAAGAATACGGCACCGGCTCCAGCCGCGACTGGGCGGCAAAAGGCACGCAGCTATTGGGTGTTAAAGCGGTGATCGCCAAATCCTACGAGCGCATCCACCGCAGCAATCTGGTCGGCATGGGCGTGCTGCCGCTGCAATTCAAGGGCGACACCAATGTCGCAACATTGAACCTGACCGGCGAGGAAAGCTTCGACATCGGCGGCATCGACGACAACCTGAAACCGCAACAGAATGTGACCCTCACCATCCACCGCAAGGACGGCAGCACGCAACAAGTACCGCTGCTATTGCGCATCGACACGCCGATCGAAGTGGACTACTACCGGCATGGCGGCATCCTGCCGTATGTGTTGCGCGAGCTGGTATCAAAATAAACAGAAATCCTACAAGCTGTGTAGGAGCGGGCCATGCCTGTCCTGAGCCTGTCGAAGTGGCCCGCGAATGAAAAGAGCAAGTGCACGCATGACGTGCTCCTACAATTCGCGAACGATCTAATGAACAATTTGGGTTTATAGAAGGAAAGCACCATGACCACCAGAAAAGAACGCGATTCATTCGGCACCATCGAGGTTCCTGCCGACCGGCTCTGGGGCGCGCAGACGCAGCGTTCGCTCGAACACTTTCACATTTCATCCGAGCGCATGCCGGAAGAAATCATCATGGCCATCGTTACAGTCAAACGTTCCTGCGCGCTGGTCAACAGCGATCTTGGGTTGCTGAATAACGACAAGGCAAAGGCCATCGTGCAGGCCGCAGACGAAGTATTGGCCGGTCTGCATCGCCATGAGTTTCCGCTGTCCGTCTGGCAAACCGGTTCGGGCACGCAAAGCAACATGAACATCAACGAGGTGCTCGCCAACCGCGCCTCGGAATTGCTCGGCGGCGTGCGCGGTGAAGCGCGCAACATCCATCCCAACGATGACGTCAATCTCGGCCAGTCATCCAACGACATCTTCCCCACTGCGATGCACGTGGCTGCCGTCATCGGCATCTCGCAAAAATTGCTCCCGGCATTGGGTACGCTGCGCACGACCCTCAAAATAAAATCCGACACGTTCGCTGAAATTGTAAAAATCGGCCGCACCCATCTGCAGGACGCAACCCCGCTGACGCTGGGACAGGAATTCTCGGGTTATGTGGCACAACTGGATCTCGCGGAAGCTATGCTATTCGCCACGCTGGCACCGCTTTACGAACTGGCGGTCGGCGGTACGGCAGTAGGTACGGGGCTGAACACCCATGCCGAATTCGGCGAGCGCGTCGCCGCGGAATTGGCGCGCAGCAACGCCGCACGATTTGGCAATGAAGCTCCGTTCAAGAGTGCCGCCAACAAATTTGCCGCGCTGGCCGCACATGATGCGCTGGTGTCCACACACGGCGCGCTCAAGACGCTGGCTGTCGCGCTGATGAAGATCGCCAACGACGTGCGCTGGCTGGCCTCCGGCCCGCGCTCCGGCCTGGGAGAGATCAGCATCCCGGAAAACGAGCCGGGCAGTTCGATCATGCCGGGCAAAGTGAATCCCACCCAATGCGAGGCGCTGACCATGCTGTGCTGCCAAGTGTTCGGCAACGACGTTGCGATCACAGTCGGCGGCGCCTCAGGCAACTTCGAGCTGAATGTGTTCAAGCCGCTCATCGCGCACAACTTCTCGCAGAGCGTGCGCCTGCTCACCGACGGCATAACCAGCTTCGAGGAATACTGCGTGCGCGGTATCGAGGCCAATCGCGGACGCATCGCCGAACTGATGGAACGCTCGCTGATGCTGGTGACCGCGCTGACCCCGCATATCGGCTACGACCGCGCCGCCGAAATCGCCAAACGCGCGCACCATGACGGCAGCACGCTGAAGCAGGCGGCGCTGGCGTTGGGCTATGTCACGGAACAGGACTTCGAACGCTGGGTGAGACCAGCAGATATGGTTCATCCCAAGAAAGCGTAAAGGTTGTTTCAATCACGGCAGGGATGGCTCTTTTTTTTGAGTTGAATTTACCAGAAATTAAGTGTATAAAATACTCGTGGTTGTTGAGTACAGGTTCGGAAAGGTTAACCGTTAATGGGAGACGCCTATCGACACTTCAATGATTAATTATCTGTAGTTGCTACCCAAGTCAGTATTCGATGACTGACCCAATCGGCCTCCCATAAGCCGACACATAACGCCGCATTAATGTGGCGTTATTATTTTCATGAAGCGTTTTGGTTATCCGCACATCAGGCAGGTGGTGAATTGCCGAGGGTGTTTGCGTTTCATCGCCCATCCTCAAAGGGTATCGAGTCGACTCGGAGCGGTCGTTCAGAAAATCAAAGTTTGAAATGAATGGCAGCGTTAAACGTCCGCTCAACTGATCGGATTGACTTTCACTTCGCGTGACAGGCACGGATGAACTGCAGGCCATATTCGGTGGTGGAGATCGCACCACGTTCAAACTTTAGCGTTAGGTTGGGCTCTGGCGCGAGGGGAGCGGGGGGAGTGGGAAACTGTTTGGTCCAATACGCTTCCAATTCTGGATACACAGTGCTTACATGCAGTATGCGATCATGATGAATGGAGACTAAGCCTAGCCCTGAAAGGTTGCTGAAATACGCTGATACGTTTTGCGGAAAAATAAGGCCATTGATATGCTCCTGCGTTATCAGCAAGTCACCTGCGATTTGATAAAACGCCGGAGACGACCATTTCGCAGTTACGAACTCCAAGTCCGTTTTGTTTACGAAGATTTCAAGCAACTGTGCCTCATCCGGAGATAGGTTGTTGATGACATTTACAAAGCTGGGATGGACTTCAGAGATGGTGTCGACGCTTGAAGCTTTCGCTAGAAGCGTAACGTACATATCGGCAAGCTTGACATCGCGCACGTACGTGAGCTTTTCAGCGATAGGTACCCCGATCTCCGGTGCGACTGGTACGATCTTTTCCAATGGTATGTGTTCAAGCCGTGCTCGATAGTCCTGAAGGTTTTTTTCGAGGTAAAGGCGTGAATGCTCATTCGCCCAGTGGATCGGCCACAGTACGGTATTCCCAAGGCCGAACACTATCCCTAGGGCCTTCCCAACCTGATGAACTCCAGGTTTCGCGAGATCACCATAGATATCAACTAATAGGCCCGGTACTTTCAATGCCTCTTGAGCAACCTGTAACCAACCACTCACCACGGTATTCCCCTTTAATAGCCGGGCGCTTGCGTCCGGACATTTCTTAGTAGTACTGACACACATAGTGCCATTGTATATTGTTGATGTGCAATGGCTTTGATTGCCCGCCGTGCTCATAACATCTCCAATAGTACTAACAGGTGAATGGAAGCTTTTGGCCGAGAGCGGACTCAATCTCGAAATAAAAAAGGCGGGGCTCAGACCTCGCCCCTGCGAGGTCACAACTATTCGTCCTGCATTTCTCGGCCGGGAAACAGTTCTTCGTTGTAGCCGAATTGCGTCATGTCCCGGATGCGCATCGGATACAAAATCCCGTCGAGATGATCGCATTCGTGTTGCACCACGCGGGCATGGAATCCGCTCACGCTGCGGTCGATCAACGCGCCGTATTCGTCCTGCCCCTGATAACGGATATACGCATGGCGCGGCACCAGGCCGCGCAGTCCGGGCACGCTTAGACAACCTTCCCAGTCTTCTTCCATCGCTTCACCCAGCGGGGTGACGACCGGATTGATGAGCATCGTCTCCGGTACGCTCTCCGCATCGGGATAACGCGAGGCTCTTTTTTCCTGGGCAAGCAAGAGCGGTTGCACGCCGAAGATCACTACGCGAAGCGCTACGCCAATCTGCGGCGCGGCCAGACCCGCGCCGTTCAAGGCCTGCATGGTGTCGCGCAGATCAACCAGCAGCGCGTGCAATTGCTGTGTGTCGAAATGGCTGACCGGCTCGGCACGCTGCAACAAGCGCGCATCGCCCATGCGCAATACATTTCTAATCGCCATCGCAATTCACCACGCATTCCAGAATGCTGCGCACCCGCACCATCGCCGCGCTGGCAATGGCATTAACGCTTTCCATTTTGATGCCCGCCGCGCTGTCGACGCGTCCCGCCGCGTAATTTGCCACCACTGCGATGGCCGCATAATCGAGTTCCAGCTCTTTGGCCAGCGCGGTTTCCGGCATGCCGGTCATGCCCACCATATCCGCCCCGTCGCGTTCATAGCGGTTGATTTCGGCGATGCTATCCAGACGCGGCCCTTGCGTGGCCGCATACACGCCACCGTCCACACACGGCTGTTGTGCGGTTTGCGCGCTGCGCAAAATGCGGCTGCGCAATGTTGCGCTATAGGGAAAGGTGAAATCGGCATTGCTGTAAGGTTTATCGCGTGCCTCAAAAAAGGTTGCGTCGCGGCCATGGGTGTAATCAATGATCTGATCCGGCACGACGATCACGCCGGGCTTGAGATCGGCGCGGATACCGCCCACGGTCGCCACCGAGATTACTTTGCTGACCCCTTGTTCGCGCAGCACCCAAAGGTTGGCGCGATAGTTCACCAGATGCGGCGGGATGGTGTGACCATAACCGTGGCGCGCCAAAAAAATTACTTCGTGCTGATCCAGCGTGCCAAACAGAAACGCGCCGGACGGCTCGCCGTAAGGTGTGCGCATCACTTGTTGATGCGTGATTTTAAGATTCGCCAATTGGGTAAGACCCCGACCGCCTATGATTGCCAACATTAGAAAACCTCCAAAAATTTACTGCACGATTCGATGCACCCGCAAGGAGTAGGCCGGTGGGTTCCCGGCAGCCATGCCGCCACCCTTCCGCTCGCGGCGTTGCACGGTGCTCGCTCGTCGCCTACCCGCTTGGTATGTCTCTGTCGCTGCGCTGACCAGCGACTTGGCTGGCGTTCTATTGTCAGCTTAGTCGAATGGCCATGCAAAGCTCCGTGCGCCTTGCTCTCGAACCGCTCGCTACAATTTTTTGAGGTTTCCATTATTCTTCCTTGACTGCGTAAATGGCGGGCAAATTGCGCCACGCCCCCTCGATATCCATGCCATAGCCGAACACAAAGCGATTCGGTAATTCCATCCCGACAAAATCTGCGTAGATAGGTTTTTTGCGGCCATGTTGCTTGTCGGCAAACACCGCGCTGTAGCAATGTGCCGCGCCCAGCTTCAACACCCGTTCGCGCAATACCGAGAGCGTATGCCCTTCATCCAGAATATCATCCAGCAGCAACACCACCCGGCCGCGCACATTCTCACGCGGCTCGACCTTCCAGTGCATTGCGCCGCCGTGCCTTGCATCGCCATAACGCGACACATGCACGTAATCGAAATCCAGCGGAAAATCGAGCAGCGGCAACAGCTGCCCGGTGAACACCACCGCTCCGCCCATTACCGACAACACCAGCGGATGCGCATCTGCTAGCCTGGCATTGATCTGCTGCGCGACCTTATGCAGTGCCGCCTGCACTTGCTCGGATGAATACAGCAATTCAGCCTGTTGCAGAATCTCGCGCGCGTGCTGGATGGATACCGTCATGGATTATTTCAAGCTATCCGTTTGTTTATTTCAAGCTATCCGTTTGTTTATTTCAAGCTGTCCGTTTGCTTATTTCAAGCTGTGAAGATACGCGGCAAACTCGTCACTCACCTCGGGATGCTTGAGTCCCAGTGCCACCGTCGCCCTGAGATAACCCAACTTGGAACCGCAATCGTAGCGCGTCCCGTTGAAGCGATAGGCGAGCATTTTTTCCTCCTCCATCAATGCGGCGATGCCATCGGTTAATTGAATTTCGCCACCTGCCCCGGCCCGCACCTTTTCCAGATGATAAAAAATTCGCGGCGTGAGAATGTAGCGTCCCACCACCGCAAGCGTCGAGGGCGCGTCCTCAGGTTTGGGCTTTTCCACGATGCCATTCACCTGCTCCAGATCGTCTGATAGCGCCACACTGCTGACGATGCCGTATTGGCGTGTTTCGTCACGCGGCACATTCTGTACTCCCAGAATCGAACACTGATACTGATGAAATACCTCCACCATCTGCTTGATGACAGGCGGCTCGCTATCAATCAAATCATCCGCCAACAGCACCGCGAACGGCTCATCCTGCACCACCGGTTTTGCGCATAGCACCGCGTGTCCCAAGCCCAGCGGCTCGACCTGGCGGATATAGATGCAGTTGATGTGTGAGGGAGTCACTTCGCGCACGATGCGCAGCAACTCATCCTTGCCGCGCATCGCCAACTCGGCTTCCAGCTCGTAGGCTTTGTCGAAATGATCCTCAATCGCGCGCTTGTTGCGTCCGGTGATAAACACCATATCGGTGATACCTGCCGCCACCGCCTCTTCCACCGCATACTGGATCAGCGGCTTGTCCACGATGGGCATCATTTCTTTCGGGCTGACTTTGGTGGCCGGCAAGAATCGGCTGCCCATGCCCGCAACTGGAAACACTGCTTTGGTGATTTTTTTCATTTGCTCTCCAATAACGCCAAAAACTGTTGTTCATCCAGCACCGCCACGCCCAATTCCCGCGCCTTGTCCAGCTTGCTGCCCGCTTCGACACCTGCCACTACGTAATCAGTTTTTTTCGACACGCTGCCGCTGACTTTCGCACCCAACGCTTCCAGTTTTTCTTTCGCCTCTTCGCGCGACAGGGCAGCTAAGGTACCGGTCAACACGAAGGTCTTGCCGCTAAAGGGCAGAGCGGTTGCAGCCAGAGGTTGCTGCTCTGCCCAATGCACACCGCTGGCACGCAGCTGTTCTATCACTTCACGGTTATGCGCTTCCGCCAAAAAGTCAGCGATACTTTGTGCCACCACCGGCCCGACATCATGCACCTGCTGCAAACTCTCCACATCGGCGGCAAGCAGATTATCCAACGAGCCGAAGTGTTGCGCCAAGTCTTTTGCGGTGGTCTCGCCGACATTGCGGATGCCGAGCGCGAAAATGAAACGCGCCAGTGTGGTGTGCTTGCTGTGCTCGATCGCAGCCAACAAATTGACTGCGGATTTTTCGCCCATACGTTCCAGATTAATGATCGCCAGCAAGCCGAATTTATATAAGGCCGCCGGGTTATTGACGATATGCGTATCCACCAGTTGTTCGACCAGCTTGTCGCCCAGTCCTTCGATATTCATGGCACGGCGGCTGGCGAAATGCAGCAACGCCTGCTTGCGCTGAGCCGGACAAAACAGCCCGCCGGTGCAGCGCCACACTGCCTCATCCTCTAACCTGGCAACGCGCGAGCCACACACCGGACACACCTTGGGCATAACAAACTCGCGGGCATCCCGCGGACGCCGCTCAAGCACCACGCGCGCCACTTCCGGGATCACATCTCCGGCACGACGCACGATGACGGTATCGCCGATGCGCACATCCTTGCGGCGTATCTCATCTTCGTTGTGCAGCGTGGCATTGGTCACCGTCACACCACCGACGAACACCGGCGCCAATCGTGCCACGGGAGTCAGCGCACCGGTGCGTCCGACTTGCACCTCGATGTCCAGCAATGTGGTCATCGCTTCCTCGGCAGGAAATTTGTGCGCGATGGCCCATCGCGGAGCACGCGACACGAAACCGAGCTGTTGCTGTTGGGCGATATCATTCACCTTGTATACCACACCATCAATATCAAACGGCAGCTGTTCACGCGCTTCACCTATTTCGAGGTAATATGCCAGCAAACCCTCCAGCCCGCGCACCACACTGCGTTGTTGCGCAACCGGCACGCCCCACTGCTGCAACAAACCCATTTGCTGATCTTGTTGATTTGGCAACTTCGCGCCGTCGCAAAAACCGATGCCGTAAGAAAAAAAACTCAGCCGGCGGCTGGCGGTGATGCGCGAATCAAGCTGGCGCAATGATCCTGCCGCTGCGTTGCGCGGGTTGACGAATTCCTTTTCGCCTTTGGCGCGCTGCGCATCGTTCAATTTGGCGAAGTCGCGCTTGAACATCAGCACTTCGCCGCGCACCTCAACATCCCTGATCGGCTTGTGCAGCCTCAGCGGGATCGTCCGCACGGTACGCAAGTTTTCCGTGACATCCTCGCCCGTGCTGCCATCACCGCGCGTCGCTCCTTGCAAGAACATCCCATCGCGATAGCTCAGGGTAATGGCCAGTCCGTCAAATTTCGGCTCGACCGCATATTCCACTTCCGCCACCCCGAGAGCCTCGCGGATACGCGCATCGAAAGCGCGCACCTCGTCCTCGCTGAAGGCATTGTTGAGCGACAACATCGGCATGCGATGCTGCACTTCCGCAAAGGATTTTAGCGGGGTGACGCCCACGCGCTGGGTCGGCGAGTCGGCAGCCAGCAGTTCGGGATGCTGCTCTTCGAGTGTTTGCAGTTCGCGGAACAGCCTGTCAAATTCCGCGTCAGGGATGGAAGGATCGTCCAGCACGTAATAACGGTAATTGTGCTGTTCGATTTCCGCGCGCAGTTGCGCGATGCGTGCGGTTACACTCATCAGGAAAACAATCTGCGTGCCTGCGCACTACCCGGAGCTATGCCCTGGGCACGCATTTTCGCCTCGACCTCGGCGATCTGTGCGCGGATGCGCGCCAAGCTGTTATCGCTCAGTGCCACGCGGTGATCGTCCACCACGTTGACCTGCAATTCACTGGCCAACTCGCGCGCAACGTGCATCATCTGATCGAACTGGTTGCCTGGATTTTCGACGCGTGGCACATCCAGCAATAACGTGATGCCCGCCGTGCTGAAAGTTTCCAGCGTGTGATGCTGGAACGGCTTGGTATCCTGGTTGATCAGGCTGAACAGGCTATGCCCCTGCGCATTCAGCAAATGAAACGCGCCATCCGCTTCCAGCGTCATGCCTGACAAGGCCGCAGCTTGTGCGATTCTCCCGCCGGGCAATAAACGCCCGCCGGGCGGCACCAGATTGATCCCGACCATCTGATCCACCTCGGCACAAAACGCGTCCAGTTCAACCGCATGATGGTATGTTTCGCGGATATCCGGAACGGTGGTATCCGCCTTGATGTGCCTGGCGACACCCAGCACCAGATCCCGGAAATCCGCCAGTTTTGCTTCGCTGATCGCGCCGCCTCTGTCCACCAGTTGCAGGGCAATACGAAAACGCGCATAGAGAACCTGACTCTCGGCGATGGCGCGTTCCCACTTTTTTGTGACTAGCGTCAAGCCGCACACTTGCACCGGCTTGCGGAAATCGAACTTGCGCTGCCACAAACCATCCAGCACGGGGGCAGGACTGGGCTCGGCCAGATGCAATTCGATGATGAAATCGTTGCGCACATTTAACAATGAGCAGGAATCATCCAGCAAATTGGTTATGGATAACTCTACGACGGATACTTTGGCAATTTCAACATCCGTGATGATCGCCCCGCCTGTCGCTTCATCAACCATCCCCGCCAATGCCGATTGCTGAACCTGACCTGCCAGTTTTGCACCACTCTTCTGCGGGTGCCCGGCCAAAAGCTCTTCGGCATACAGTGCATCCGCGTGACTCGCCTTGAATGCCGCGCCGAACTTGCGCCGAAAATGCCTTTGCTGCCACCAGCCAAATGCATACACCGCGACGATCACGCCGAAACCGATCATCAGCAAGGCTGCTTGTAATTCGCTCATGAAAACCTCTATAAATCTGTTTGTCGGGCAAGTCGCTGTGTCGCGTGCTCGCTCATTCCTGTGCGCAGCGGTCGTAGCTTCAGCTACGGGAA
>OBLT010000289.1_pt1 | contig 35631 bp, 23 predicted proteins | sample 1518721 | NCBI WGS metagenome assembly OBLT01 (sample SAMEA3539307, study PRJEB22396) | soil metagenome | biome: tundra; feature: field; material: soil | place: USA | collected 2010-05 | depth 0.15 m | reverse complement strand
CCGGACGAGCCCATAGAGCAGGCCCGCCAAAAAGGTCGGGTTGCCTGCCAGCGACTCGGGTATCCTGCCCGCATGTTGCCATCGACAACGCCCGCGACAAGGAAGCGGCTGCTTGTATTCGTCATCGCCTACCGCGCCGAAAAGACCCTGACCTGGGTGTTGTCGCGCATCCCGAGCACGATTTTCGAGACCCTGGACTGCGAGATCCTGGTGGTCGACGATGCCTCGACGGATCGCACATTCGAAATCGGGCACGAGTGGAAGGAAGCCCATCCCGAAATCGTCGTGACGGTTCTGCGCAACGACTACAACCAAGGCTACGGCGGCAACCAGAAGGTTGGCTACACCTACGCCATCGAGAACGGGTTCGATTTCGTGGCCATGGTCCACGGCGACGGCCAGTACGCCCCCGAGGAGTTGCCGCGTTTGCTGGAGCCCCTGACCCAAGGCGAGGCCGATGTCGTCCTGGGCAGCCGCATGATGACCAAGGGCGCTGCGCTCAAGGGCCGCATGCCGATCTACAAGTACATCGGCAACCGCATCCTAACCAGCCTGCAGAATCTCCTGCTCCAAGCCAAGCTGACCGAGTACCACAGCGGCTACCGCCTGTTCGCGGTCGCCATGCTCAAGACGCTGCCCTTTCGCCTGAACTCGAACGACTTCCATTTCGACACCGAGATCCTCATTCAGATCCTCAACGGAGGCTTCCGCATCTCCGAGCTGCCCATCCCGACGTACTACGGCGACGAAATCTGCTACGTCGACGGCATCAAGTACGCCAAGGAGGTCATGCACGCCACCCTGCGCAACACCGCCCACCGAATGGGGCTGCTCTACCAGCGAAGGTTCGACGTCGGCGGCGCCGACAACCGCCACTACGAATTGAAGCTGGGCTACGCTAGCAGCCACAGCTGGGCGCTTGCGGCGGTTCCGCGTGGCGGTACCGTGATCGACATCGGGGCCGGACCGGGCGGCATGGCGAGGGAGCTGGTCAAGAAAGGCTGCACGGTGGCCGTGGTCGATCAGTTCTCACCCGGCCTACCGGTCGGGGAGATCCGCATCTTCCGCCAGGATCTGGACGCGCCCCTGACCTTCGACGTGGGACCCTATAAGTACATCCTCTTGCTGGACGTGATCGAGCACCTGCACTCTCCCGAGGATTTTCTCGAACGGCTGCGTGCCCAGTTCACCCACGAGCCCAAGACCTTGGTTCTGACGACCGCCAATGTCGCATTCATCGTTCAGCGACTCATGCTGCTCGCCGGCCAGTTCAACTACGGCAAGAGCGGCATCCTCGACCGGACCCACACACGCCTGCTCAGTTTCCGTAGCACCCGCCACCTTCTGCGCGACAGTGGCTTCCGCATCAAATCCATGCGTGGCGTGCCCGCACCTTTTCCAAAGGTTCTTGGCGATGGCAGCCTGGCGCGATTCGCGGTCAAGGCAAACCTTGCGCTCATCAAGATCAGCAAGACCTTGTTCTCGTACCAGATCTACGTCGAGGCCGAGACGACGCCAGACGTGTGCTTCGTGCTGCGCGACACGCAAGAGAAGAGCGCGAAGCGCGCCCCGAAACTACGCTCGGTCGGAACGGCCGGGCCCGATTCCGATCTCCCGCGCTAGGTACTGCCCCACCCGAGTCCCGAACCCAAGGTTCGAGACTCGGCGTCGTGTCAGATCGTGACTAGGAGACGATGTACTGGCAACTGCCGTCGCACGGCTGACCCGCCTGGCCGTTGTTCGAGCCGAGGTCGCACTGCTCGTGCAAGTTGGTATCAACGATGCCGTCGCCGCAATAGTGCGGTGCCGTGCATCCGATGGTGCATTTGCTGCCGCCGTTGTTCTTGCCCTCATCGCAATCCTCGGGACCGTTCTTGGTGCCGTCGCCGCAGAAGTCGCCGAACTTGCACGAGGTGGTGCAGCCACCGTAGGCCTTGTCGTCGTTCTTGCCAGAACACCCGTCGGGAAGCGGCCCGGAGCCATCGCCGCAGTCGCATTCCTCACCGCCAGAAACGACGCCGTCGCCGCAGCGAGGCAAGCAATCGGACCTCTTGGTTGTGTAGCCATTGAGGGTGAGCTGATAGTTCGACTCGGGCGGGTGGCGGTCGGCGCCAAAGATGGCGATTTCGTAGACCTTGCCGGTGTTCAGACCAAGCGCGACGGTTCGCTGTCGGAAGTCGTCCCCCGCAACCGGGGCAGGAGGGGTCGCCCCATTGGTGGGCGTGCACCCGCCCCCTCCCGTGGCCGAGTAGGTCGCAGCGGTTGGCGGGGGAAGGTTGCCCGTCCCGTCGAGGCAGCCACCTTCAATGATGGTTGCGGTGCCTGGGTCGCCGGTAACCGTGACCTTGCCCGGAAGCTGCTGGTGAACCCCACCCAGATCCAGAACCAGCTTGCCGTTGATGAAGATGAATAGATCGTCGTCGCCGAAGAACTGCAGGTTGATGCCGGCCGTACCGTCATACGCGAAGAAGTAGCGCGCCTCTGTGGTGAAGTAGGAATCGTGCTTCACGCCAGGCGTGCCGGTGACCCAGCAGCCATTGCTGAGCGGATTCTGGTTCGGGCAATCGGACTGAATCACGCGTGGTGGAAAAAAATACTGGTCGCCGGTGCAACTGGTCCAGATGGCGGCGCCGCTGGCGCGATTCCAGTAGGGCCACAGGTTGCACAGGGTGGCCTGGGAGGGATTCAGGGTGTCGAGAGGGAAGAAACCAGCATCGGCCCCTGCCAGATGCGTCTTGCTGGCGTATCGGTAGATGTTCGTCCCAATCGAGGGCAATTCAAGGACGCCCGTGAAGGTCTTGTTCACGCTGCTGTCGTCGTTGAACCACTGCTTGAAGCTGTTCGCGTCCTTCACGATGGGCACGGTTCCCTTCCAGATCGGCCCCCCGGGTGTGCTTGCGGTGTAACCGGTGATGGTTCCTGTTTCGCTGCCGGAAGGATTGGTCGCGCTGAGTGCAGTGCCAGCGGTGATGAAGCCGGCGGAAAGCGAGCTGTCGGTCTGGGTGTAGCCACCGGGGATGTGGCTCGAATTCCCGACGTCCCATTCGCTGAACTGGCAAGCGCACGTGTTGTTGGCGCGGGCCGAGTTGTAGACCGGCTTGCCGTTGACCAAATCCGGAGCAGCGATGTCCCAGCATCGCGCGGTCGAGTCGTTTCCCCTCGCTGGTCCACCCGAATTGGGGACGCAAAGGGTCGTGGGAGCACTAGCCCCGCCGGCCTTCGTACCCAGGAAGTAGAAGTCTGGGTGGCCACCCGGGCTGACATTCTCGGGCTGGAAGTCGCGATAAATCATGGGCAGCTCAAGGCATGCGCCAGAGCCCGATTGACAGGTCGTGGAATCCTGGACGGTGTTGGTCGAGCAAGTGAAGCCACCCTCGATCTTGCACTTGGACGAGCAGCCATCGCCGTCGAGCACGTTTGCATCGTCGCACTCTTCACCTGGATCGAGGTTGCCGTCGCCGCACGCCGCGCTGCACGCCTGGGTCTTGCCGCTGCCGTCCTGGCAGTTCGGCTCTTTGGTGCAGGTCTTGGAGCAGCCCTTGCCGTCGCCGTAGAAGAGGCCGTTCACGGCCTTGCAGCTACTCGGCAGATTTTTCGGATCCGTGCCGCAGTCGCACAGCTCGGTTTGCTCCTGGATCCCGTTGCCACACTTGGCCATCTTGCAAGCACCACCGTCTTTCGGACAGTCGGCGCCGGGCTCGATCTGGCAGGTGCTGGAGCAACCGTCCCCGTTCGCGGTGTTGCCATCGTCGCATTTCTCGCTGCCGATCACCTTGCCGTCCCCGCACAAGGGCGTGCAGTGCTTGCCCGGCACGCGGCACTGATAGCCTGGCTCGACGGTCTTGCAGTCGGCCGAGCAGCCATCACCGCTGACCGTGTTGCCGTCATCACAGGTTTCGTCGGAAGTCAGATGCGAGTTGCCGCAGACCGCGAGATTCGTGCAAGGCTGTCCGGGCGTATCGCAAGCGTAGTTGGCCTCGATCTGGCAAAGCTTGTTGCAGCCGTCGCCGCTGGTGGTGTTGCCATCATCGCACGATTCGCCATTCTGCTTGTCGAGCACGCCATCGCCGCAATTCTTGGTGTTGACGCTGGTGGGTCCGGTGTTGCCGCCTTGGCCGCCGTTGCCGGTGGTAAGAGTGATGCCGCCGCCATTGCCTCCCCCGCCCTTGGCACCACTGCCGTTGCCACCACCGCCGGTGTTAATCTGGCCCCCTTGGCATCCGAGCCCGCCATAGACCAAGCCCAGTCCCATTAGAATCGTCGACAAACCAGCCGCAAGCCCCGAACGGCTGCCGCAATGACGGAGAGTGGTGGTTCTCATTTGAACGTACCTCGCGTGAAAGTAGACGGATCCCATGCCCGGCGACAAAAAGTTAGTATAGCGGAGCACCTCAGCCTGATTACAAAAAATACGGCAAGAGCGTTGCGAAGATGAGAGCGATCTCACCCCTAGGTGAGGTTCGGCCGGGTGGTGCAAGTTGCCCGTCCAAAACCATGCGCTTCCGCTAGAACACCTCGCCGCTTCTAGGTGGGAAAACCGGACTCACACCTCCCTCAAGGCGCTATGCGCCAGTCAAGTGCAACGCAGGCATGTGCCCACCGCCGGCGCGTTCGTGGGCAGCGGAGCCGACAGCGCCACCTCGAATCGGCAGCAGCTCGTAGCGCATGTTTCGTCGGCGGGGGACGAACCCTGCGGCCCGCACGCGACGCTCGATGTCCTCCGCCGACAGCTTGAACACGGCGCCGGCCTGGGATACGACGTTTTCCTCGATCATGGCAGATCCGAAATCGTTGCCTCCAAAACGCAACGCCACCTGCCCGATGTCCGGCCCCATGGTGGGCCAGGACACCTGCAAGTTGGGAAAATTGTCGAGGTAGAGACGCGCAAGGCTAAAGACGCGCAGATAGCGATGCGCCGAGGTGTCGTCCCTGAGCCGCAAGCGCGTACCCTCGGACTGAAACGGCCAGCAGATGAAGGCGGTGAATCCGGCGGTCTGGTCCTGCAAGGCCCGTAGACGCTCGAAGTGCCTCACGATGTGTTCGGACGTTTCGCCGAAGCCGAAGACCATGGTCGCCGTCGTGCGCAGGCCGAGGGCGTGCGCTTCGCGCATGACATCCATCCAGGTGTCCGCCGTACACTTGAGCGGGGAAACCCGATGCCGTATTTCGTCGTCCAGAATCTCGGCCCCACCGCCGGGAAGGCTGTCCATCCCCGCGTCCACCAGGCGCCGCAATACCTCCCGAATGGAAAGTCCCTCCTGCTTGGCGATGAAGCTTATCTCCTCCGGCGAAAGGGCGTGCAGGGCCAGGGGAAAGTTCGCCTTGGTCCAGCGGAAGAGATCCTCGTAGTACCCGATGCGCAAGTCGGGGTTCACGCCCCCTTGGAGCAGGATCTGGATGCCCCCCATGGCCACGGTTTCGGAGAATTTCTCGGCCAGCACCTCGCGCGACAAGGTGTAGGCCTCTTTGCTCTTGGCGGGCCGGTAGAAGTTACAGAACTTGCACGCGGTGACGCAAAGGTTGGTGTAGTTCACGTTACGGTCGATGATGTACGTGACCACGTTCTGGGGATGCAGAACGCGCCGCCTCTCGTCCGCAGCCTTGCCCAGGTCCAGCAGCGGGGCATTTTCGTATAGGCGGAGTCCCTCTGCCGGATTCAGCCGCTCACCCGAGGCGGCGCCCGAGAGCAGGGCGTCGAGACCGGGCAACGACGATTTCTTGCGTAGACCCGACGACTTGGCCGGGGCGATGGCCGGCCCTGGAACGTAGGCAAAATCGAAGAAGCGAATCCGCGGGGCCGGGGCAGAAGCAGGTGCCTCTGCCAGGCGCAGGTGTTCGAGAAATGCCGAAAGCCCAGACATCTCCTGCGCACCCAGTCGATAGCTCAGAGTCTCGGCCAGAAAGCTCTCGTAGTGGGTCCTGGCACCCCCGTAGGCTTCAGCATGGGCTCCCGCGATGTCGCCAAGGTGCTCCAAGCCCTGCTCAAGACTCTCGGCCAGGAGATTTGCCATCGCCTCATCGACGGCTCCGCTCCTGCCCACCCACAGCAGGGAGACGAAGGGCAATCCGGATCGACGCCTCCAGTCGCCTACGCTGCCGACGATCCCTGCCAGGTCGTGCTCATGGGCGAGGCCGGCAGGAGGATCGCCGCGAACCACGACCGCGATGTTCGGAACGACCCGCACGTCGAGGCCGCTGTCGAGCGAAAGCGCGCCAAAGTTCGTGCTGGGCACGAGCGCAACATCGGCCAGCCCACGCGACAGGCGCCGCGCACAACCCTCGGCCGAATCGAAAGTCAGCTCGAAAAGATCCTCGGCCAGTCCGCATTCGATACCATAGGTGAGCGGTCGCGCGCTCAAGTAGGAAACCGCGGCCAGACGGACACGCGCCGTCACGACATCACCCGCAACGCAACAGGATCCCGTCGTCGGAATGGTTTGGACGGTGCCAGGTCGCTGCCCTCGCCGAGGACGTTGTAGAGGGTGTCGCGCTCGACGGGCACGCGACCGGCATGCTCGATAAGGTGAACGATCTCGGACACGGCCAGGTGCTGCGGAGTTTCCGCGCCAGCCATGTGGTAGATGCGCTCTTCCTGCACCGTACCGTCGAGGTCGTCGGCGCCGAACCACTGCGCGGTCTGCGCGGTCTTCAGCCCCAACATGACCCAATAGGCTTTGAGATGGGGAATGTTGTGCAAGAGCAGGCGCGAGACCGCGAAAACGCGTAGATCGTCGACGCCAGTGGGCGGGGCCAGTCTTTGCAGGGCGTTGCCGTCGGGGTGAAAGGCCAGCGGGATGAAGGTTTGGAAGCCTTGGGTTTCGTCCTGCAAGGCACGCAGTTGCAGGAGGTGCTCGACCCGTTCTTCGGTGGTTTCGATATGGCCGTACAGCATGGTGCAGTTCGACCGCAGTCCCATCTGGTGGGCGGCACGGTGCACGTCCTGCCACTGCTCGGCGTCGCATTTGTCGGCGCAAAGCTTGCGGCGCACGCGCGCCGCGAAGATCTCCGCGCCACCACCCGGCAGCGAATCCAGTCCTGCGGCGACTAGCCGCCGCAAGACTTCGGTCACCGGCAAGCCGTAGTGCTGATGGAAGAAGAAGATTTCCACCGCGGTGAAGGCCTTGAGGTGAACGGTGGGGCAGATCCGCTTGAGCCCGGACAACAGATCGGTGTAGTAGGAGAATGGCAGGCCGTCATGAAGTCCGTTGACGATGTGGATTTCGGTGATGGGATCTCCCGCCGTCACACGCGCTCGCAGGCGTCCCCAGGCCTCTTCCAGGGTCAAGGTGTAAGCGCCCGGAGCGCCGGCTTTCAGACGCGCGAAGGAACAAAACCGACAGCTCGCCACGCACACATTGGTAGCGTTGATGTGCATGTTGCGATTGAAGTAGGTCCGCTGGCCGTGCAGGCGCTCGCGCACCTCGTTGGCCAACTGGCCGATCTCAAGCAGGTTGGGATGTTGAAAAAGGGCGATACCGTCATCGAAGCCGAGCGGCTCGCCGGCCCGCACCTTGTCTTTGATTTCCGAGAACGACATGGGACTCCAGGGCAAGTTCTGCAACAAAACCTAGCAGCCAGAAGAACGGGCGCCACACCGCGCAGACGAATCTAGGATAATTTTAGTCTTCTTTTACTTTTGACGGCTGGCCAGGTTGCGCCCCGGCCTGCGCGAAGTCATGGTGAGGCATCGTGATGCGACCCCTGCCAGGAAGCGAAGCCCATCCCACGGCCCTGCAGTCGAGTCTCGAGGCGGCGCTGGCCAGCCGCCCAGGCCAGGCACCCCGCACGCGCCACGTGGCAAGCGACCGCACGCCGCTCTACACCAATCGTCTGGCCCTGGAAAGCAGCCCGTACCTGCTTCAGCACGCCCACAATCCCGTGAACTGGTACGCATGGGGCGACGAGGCCTTCGCCGAGGCACGCCGGCTCGGCCGACCGGTCTTTCTTTCCATCGGCTACTCCACCTGCCACTGGTGCCACGTCATGGAGGAGGAATCCTTCGAAGACGAAACCATCGCCGGCTTCCTCAACGCGCACTACGTGGCCATCAAGGTCGACCGCGAGGAGCGCCCCGACGTAGACGCCGTGTACATGCGAGCAGCGCAGGATCTCACGGGTTCGGGGGGGTGGCCGCTTTCGGTCTGGCTGACCGCCGAGCGCGAGCCATTCTTCGTCGGAACCTACTTTCCGCCCTACGCGGGAAGGCGCGGCGCGGGCCATGGATTCATCGACCTTCTGACCGAGCTCGCGCGCCTGTTCGACGAGGATCCCAAACGCGTGTACGAGGCAGCGCGGGCGCTGACCGGTGCGGTGCGGGCCGAGATGGAGGGTAACGCCGGCCGCGCGGATGGAATGGCCTCACCTACCCGGCCCGATGTTGCTCTCATTGCCGCGGCTGTCGACCAATGCGCTCACGCCTTTGACGACGAAAACGGCGGCCTGCGGGTGGCGCAGAAGTTTCCCTCTCACGTTCCGAACCGACTGCTCCTGCGCCATCACCAGCGCACCGGCGACGCCCACGCCCTGCACATGGCGGTGCACACGCTGGAGCATATGGCAGCCGGCGGGATCTATGACCACCTGGTTGGCGGCTTTCATCGCTACGCCACCGACCCGCGCTGGCTCGTGCCGCATTTCGAGAAAATGCTCTATGACAACGCGCTGCTGGTGGTGGCCTACGCCGAGGCCTGGCAGGTGACCAAGCGTCAGACCTTCGCGCGCGTGGTGCGCGAAACCTGCGATGAGCTTCTGGCGACCTTTACCTCACCCGACGGCGGTTTCTATTCCGCCACCGATGCGGATTCCGACGGCGTGGAAGGCAAATACTTCGTTTGGTCCGAGGATGAGATCCGAGCCGTGCTCGGAGCAAGCGAGGACACCGAGCTGTTCTTGCAACACTACGGCGTCACGAGGCATGGAAACTTCGAAGGCGGAAGCATCCTGCACCAAGCCCAGCCCGACGAAGGAATCACGCAAGCCCTGGCCCCGGCCCGCGCCAAGCTGGCCGACGTGCGCAAGCGCCGCGTGCCTCCCCTGCGCGACGAGAAGATCCTCGCGGCATGGAACGGTCTTGCCATCAGCGCCTTTGCCGTGGCGGGCCGGGTGCTGGGCGAGACACGCTACCTCGATGCCGCCGCCCTGGCCGCGGATTTCCTGTGTTCGCGCATGCGCGATGGCAAGACCGGCCGGCTTGCCCGCAGCTATCGCGACGGGCGGCTGGGAGCCGCGGGATTTCTAGACGACTACGCATTCGCCGCCGCGGGGTTGCTCGATCTCTTCGAAAGTACGGGCGATCCGCGCTGGTTTGGCGAAGCCTACCGACTCGTCGAGGAAACCGAGGCCCTGTTCGCCGACCCCGAGCTCGGTGGCTGGTTCATGACCAGCCAAGAGCACGAGCGATTGCTTGCCCGCGAGCGCCCGGCCTTCGACGGGGCCGAGCCGGCGGGGAGCTCGGTGGCGCTGATGAACCTGGCTCGCCTGGCGGCCTTCACCGACGACGAGCGCTGGCAAGGACCGATTGCACGCTCCCTGGCCTTCTATCTGCCGCGCATGCAGGCGCAGCCCCTGGGCATGACCGAGGCGCTGCTGGCGGCGGATTTCCTGGCCGGGCCAGCGCGCGAGATCGTGCTCGCCCTGCCCGGCCCAAGTGCCCCCGCCGAGCCACCCTTGCGCAAGACCTTGGCCGAGACGTTCAGTCCACGCAAGGCACTGGTTACGGGCGTGCCCACATCAGACCATTGGCACGAGCTCGAAAGACGCATTCCTTGGCTCGAAGGCAAAATCCTGCAAGCCGACAAGGCCACGGCCTATGTTTGCACCCAAGGCCAATGTCAGCTGCCGACGACCGAACCGGAAATTCTTCTTCAGCAGCTTGGTGTTTGAGCTATCCCTTCGTGGCAGCCGCCTGACCACTGGATTTCCACGCGCGTCCTGCTTCACCGGAGCGGGGTGGGCTAGCGTAGATAGCCTCGTTCACATAGCCGGTCATGCCCAACTCGGGAACGTCGAGACCGGCAATTTCATCATCGGAGCCCACGCGATTACCTACGATTCTACCAACACACCAAAGCGCGAATGCGGAAGCCGGAATCACCCAAAGAAGATTGGCGACAATTCCAACCAGCGAAGCCGCCAATTGGCCGCCGCTTCCAGCCAGGAGTCCCCGGACTGGTCCGTCCACGCCGTTCCAGCCATCGCCCGAGCGGCCATTCGCGAAGATCCCGACCGCCAGCAGCCCCCAAGCGCCGCCCAATCCGTGAACGGCACCTGCGCCCACGGGATCGTCGATCCTCAGCTTCCGCTCGATGAAGAGCGCACCCTCTATGGCAATCACGCTTGCGATTGCACCGATCAACACCGACGCCCCTGGACTGACGAAGGCGCACCCAGCGCCGACGCCAACGATGCCCGCCAGCAACCCATTGCACATCATGCTGACGTCGGGTTTCCCGAAGCGCAGGCGCGTATGCACGTAGGCCGAAAAACCGCCAGCCGCCGAGGAGAGCATGGTGTTCATGGCAACCAGTGCAATGCGTACGTCAGCCCCAGCCGGTGCCGAGCCAGCACTCAATCCGAACCAGCCAAAAGCAAGAATGAAGGTTCCCAGCACCACCATGGGCATGTTGTGCGCCGGGATCGGGCGAACCTCGCCCCGAAGCGTGTATTTTCCAAGACGAGGACCAAGCATCTTGGCGGCGACCAGCGCAATCACGCCGCCGGTCATGTGCACGACCGAGCTGCCGGCGAAATCCACCTGCCCGTGTCCCAAGCCCAGGTTTCTGCCCAGGGCCGATAACCAACCACCACCCCACACCCAATTCGCGTAGATGGGATAAATGACCGTGGCAATGGCCATGGAAAACAGGACAAACGCGGACAGCTTCCAGCGCTCGGCGGTCGCGCCGGCCGGGATGGTGGTGGCAATGCTCATGGACACCGCGCGCAGAACAAAAATGCTGGCCACGGCGCTGCTGAGCAGACCCGGGCTGACGAAGAATCCACTCAGCCCCATCAATCCATAGGCATGACCACCCAGCGTGATGGTCCATTCGTGCGACGACAAGCCACCGGTCGAGCCGCCCATTTGCAGGCCGAAACCAATGGCCCAAAAGCCCAGGATCGAGACAGCATAGGCAAGAAACCCCATGGTCACGGTGTGAGCGGCATTTTTCGCACGGACCAGGCCCGTGTCGACCAGCGCGAATCCCGCCTGGATCAAGACCACCAGGAATCCGGCCGCCAGCGTCCAGGCCAACGTGAGGGCTGTGCGGGCATCTAGGGTCTGTCGAACAAGACCATCAAGCGTCGGCGAATCCATGGTGCGGCTCCCTACAATAAGATTGGTCCAGAATTGGTTGCCGATTGGTTTCCAGGCAGTGAAGAATCGGTAACTTTAGTGCGGCAGTTTCTGTGCACGAAACATCAAAACCATCAGTGCGAACACCACGCCAATGACTGCAAGCACAACGACGACCTGTCGCACCTTCTTCCAGCGGGATTTCCACATCATAGGGGGGCGCAAGCGCTCGTGCCGGCCGGTGAGCACGACCTTTTCGGGCGCATCCAGATCTGCCTTCATCTCAGCCGCATTGGCGTAGCGATCCACGGGATCGCGCTCCATCGCGTGAAGGATGATCTCCTCGACCTGGGGCGAGATCGCTGGGTTGATTCTGCGTGGTGCGCGCGGATCGCCGATGAGGCGCGCGTTCATGACCATGTACGCGTTGGGCGCCTCGAAGGGCACGCGGCCGGTCGCCATCTCGTACAGAATCGCACCCAGGCTGTAGAGATCGGTTCGGCCGTCCCCGCGCTTGCCCTTGACCTGTTCGGGGGCCATGTAATCCGGAGTTCCCATGGTGGGCGAGAAGCCGCCAAACGTGATCCGCCGCATGGCCTGCGCCTTGGCGATGCCAAAATCCATGATGCGAATACTGCCGTCGTCGCACACCATGATGTTCGCGGGCTTCAAGTCACGGTGGACGATGTCGCGCTTGTGCATGTAGTCCAGCGCCTCGCAGATGCGGCTGGCCAGACTCAGCGCTTTGTCCACGGGTAGCTTCTCTTCGGCCCGAATCACCTGGTCGAGCGTGCGCCCGCGCAGATACTCCATAGCAAAATAGGGACGACTGCGCTTGTCGGACATGGGCCGAATCTTGAGGATGCCGGGATGATCGAGCGTCCTGCCGATTTCCTCCTCGCGCTGAAAGCGTGAATAGAAGGCCGGATCGCTCTCGAAGTGCATGAAGGGCACCTTGAGTGCCACCGTGTCGCCGTTTTCCAAATCCACGGCCTTGAAAATCGAGCCCATGCCGCTGCGGCTGATGAGATCCGTGATCTCGAAGCGTGCATCAAGGACTTGCCCGACCTGGGGTTCACCGGTCATCGCGGCCTTGCTCTCCTCGTGGAAGATGGGTGCGCCACGGTAATAGCCGACCTGATTGACCTTGTCGATGCGGATGATTTGGACCGTGACGTTGTCCTCGGAGCCTCGCTTGATGGCCATATCGAGCAAATGCTTGCATGCATCGTCGGGCGATTGACGAAGAACCGTCTCGCAGATCTCATTCTCTGTCACGCAGCCATGAACGCCGTCACAGCACTGAACGACAACGTCGCCTTCGTGAACCAAGGCCTTGCTGAAGTCCACCTGGATGGTTGGATTTTGGCCGATCAGCCGCGTCAGCATGGTGCGCATGTCGCTGGTGGCAGCGTCGTGCTCGGAAAGCAATCCCATCTTCACTTGCATGCCGACATAGGAGTGATCGGTGGTCAGCCGTTCGATCTGCCCCTGGTGAATCAAATAGGCGCGGCAGTCGCCCACATGCCCGACGAAGACCTCGTTGTAGCGAAAGAGCAACGCGGTGAGCGTCGTCGCCATCCGGCGTTCGCCACTCCCTTGCTGGGCCATGCCCTGGTCGTACACCACCAGGTTGGCCGCGTTAAACATCCGCCACAGCAATTGATTGGGGGTGGCGTCAGCGGGAGCTTCCCCAAAAAGCCGAACGACTGTATCGACGGCAAGCTGACTGGCCACCTCGCCGAAGCCATGTCCACCTGCGCCGTCGGCCAGGACAGCGAGAACGCCTCGCTGCAGTCTCTCCTCTGCCTCATCGGGACGTACAAATTGGAGGTTGTCTTCGTTGTTCTTGCGAACAGAACCCGCCGAGGTCGCCGATCCGTAAGTGACTTCCATGAATGTCCTGTCTCAATGTAGCAAAACGGCGCAGAGGTTGAAAATCCTCTGCGCCGCAGCTCAAGGGAGAGATATCGCTAAGTTGCCTTCTGGGGCACCGGCGACTGAGACAGCAGGATCTCCTTTCCTTTCTTCTTGCTGCCGCGGAAGAAGTACACACCTCCGTAGACGCCCCAGATGGCGACCACTCCAAGCGCGAAGATGGGTTCCTTGGCACTCATGCCAGGCACGAAGGCTGGCCCCACGATGAAGAACAGCATGCACACCAGGTTGGCCAGCAGACCGAACACCGGCAGCACCATGTGCTTGAAGCCGTTGAAGGTGTGGTGCTCGCGGAAGGCCAGAATTGCGATGATGTTGGTCATCATGTAGAGCAGGAAGGTGCCGAAGTTGCTGACCAGGGTCACCACCAGCAAGCTTTGCGGGATCTTGGCTGCGGTGTCGTGGTTGAAGACCAGGAAGCTGTACCAAGCGTTCTGCGGCAGCCCTTTGACGACCTCGTCCGTCAACGCGGCCGGACCACAGAAGTTGAAGGCCACCGCGATCACACCGATGACTGCGGAGATGGCGGCGAGCGTCCAGATGGCACGGTGGGGGGTCAGTTTCGTCCCGTGCAGCATGCCGAAGTGCGAACCGACCTCTTCATCCCGGCCCATGGCGTAGGTGACCCGCGCGCCTGTGCTCATGCAGGACAGCGTCGTTCCAATCAAAGCCAGGAACACGGTCAAGGCCTGCACCAGCATGAAGGCTTTGCCGGCTGCCGGACTGCCAAACAACCACGTCCCAGCGATGATCATCATATCGCCCACCGGCGCTGCCGAAGCCGTGGCGTTGCTGATCTGGTATCCATTGTGTAAGAAGAAATTCGCGGCGAAGTACTCGATGAGATAGCAGAACAGGCCTTGGATCAGCAGGGACAGAATGACCGCCTTTGGAATGTCGCGTTTTGCATTTTTCGCCTCCTCTCCCATCGACGTGACCGATTCGAAACCGACCAAGATCAAGATCGCGATGCACGCCTGAATGATGACGTAGCTGAACTTGTGGGGCGAGATGACCGAGGCTGCCGAGGTGTGGTACTGGAAGGCCGACACTTGCTTGGTGGCATCGGACGAATCAGGGATGGTATTCCAGGAGCCCTCCTTGGCGTAGGACACCGTGAACATCTGGTCCGTGCCATCGGGATTCTTGGCGTAGACATAGTTTCCGGCAGGATCCTTGAAGGGCGCTCCCTTGGCATCGTTGGCAAGGACCTTGTTGATGGCATTCCCGTCCGGATCGAGCGTGTAGCCGACCGTGCCCTCGGTGTGATTCAAGCGGTAGCCGATGGCGATGGCCGAGAAGACCAAAAGAGCACCGATCTGAATGACATTGATGGCCGTGTTGACCGCCGTCGTACCCGTCACGCCGCGGAAGGCGATGTAGGCGACGCCGAAGGCAAAGCCAACGCAGAACAACATCATGAAGATGGGGCTCGGCACTGCGGCGTTGAATACACTCGGCCAAACCTGACCGGTTACGTAGCCCACAATCAGCGCGGTCGTGCCTACCATCAGACCCGGATAGACCCAGTAATAGAGGTGGCTGGCCCAGCCCACCACGAACTTGGCAATACGTGCATAGCGCATCGTATTGTTCTTGGAAAGAAAGGCCTGCTCGGCAAAGAAGTAGGACGAGCCGGCACCGGGATAGAGTTTCGACAATTCCGCGTAGGCGATGGCCGTGGCAAGGCACAGGAGCAGTGCCGCGAGAATGCCGAACCACATCCCTTGTGCCGCCAGGGGTGCTCCATAGACGGACTGGATGAAGAAGGTCAGCCAGAGAAATGCACCGGGCGCGATGAGCGCCATGGCGTTCATGGTTAGCCCCGTGAGACCCAGGGTGGCTCTCGATGGGGAGGCAGCTTTCGGGGTTTCTGCGGATGGCATGATTGTTTACCTGTTCCTTTTCGTTGTTGTCGATTCCGTCATTGCGAACTTCATGAAATCAGATTTACCAGAATCGCGTGACGGACGAATTGCTGCCCCATGAAACGTTTGTTAAACCGCCTATCCATTTTGGCAACATAACTGACGCCGCAAGTGCGCCCCTGTTTACCCTCTTGTTACTCGGAAGAAACATTCAGAAAGTCACTGGCCCCAATTTCCGTATCCGGTTTCGTAGGTGCACGTCGCCAGTTCTGCGCCCGCAGAGCTAGTTGAGTATCCGTGAGGTGGGCTCTGGCAGCCTAGTTCTCAGTTCACTGGCCCACATGGCGCCGAGCAACGCGCTGGTCTCCATCGAAAGGACGAAGATAGCTGTTGGAATCCACAAATGGCTACTGGCTCGGTACACCATCCAACTGACGAACCCGGTTACCAATTGGACAGCCGGAAATGTTCTCTTGTAATAGTCCCACATAGTTCCCTCGATATTGAGCATTGGCACTTGCGGTGTATCAGAAGTTGATGGCCGGGGAATTTCAGACGGATGAAGCATTTGTTAATTTTGAGACACAGGTCAGCAACATGTGCCCGGTCTAAAACGTCACCCATCTCCCCGCTTGCACACACACGCCTCCACCATACGGGTCGCTCACGCTACCGCTCACGGGCACGTTGGCCAGGAGTAGGACTATCGATGTCCCAACAGCACCTTGGCGTTGCGGCCAAGAATCCGTGCCTCGCGCTCCATGCCCAGGTCGAGTGAGCGGAGAAGCGCAAGGGTTTCGGACTGGCTCGACCAAGGCGAGTCGCTGCCGAAAAGAATCCGGTCCACCGGATGGGCCAACAATATGGCACGTGCCCGCTCACGCCCGAGAAGCTCGAGGCTCAGCGAGATGTCCATGGTGACGGCCTTGCCGAGCAGGTGTTTTTCCACTTCGTCCCAATCATCCCACGCGCCCATATGACTGGTGACCAGGCGAAGACCGGGGACGCGCTCCAAGACGCGCAGGATACGGACAGGATCCGCGCGGCGCTGGCGAGCAAAGGCGAAGTCGAAGCCGGTGTGGCAGACGAGCAGCAACCCAAGCTGGTCGAGGGCGCGGTAGAGCGGAAACAGCGCCTCGTCATCGAGGTCGAAGTCTTGGTAGTAGGGGTGAAGCTTGATACCCAGAAGTCCCGCTTCCGCCACTTGGTGTGCTTGCCCCACGGGATCCGGTCCCTTGGGATGAATGGACGGCAGGGGCACGATGCGCTCGGATGCAATCGCCTTCGACCATTTCATGATGGGGTCGAATTGTTCTGGCTTCGTGGCAATCGAGCAGATGACCGAGGTGCGGATGCCCGCGCTGTCCATGGAAGTCAGCAACGAGGCGACCGTCCCGTCGAGAAAGGCCTTCACGCCCCCGCCATGTTCGAGCTGGCTGATGGCCCGCGCTGCGATGGCATCCGGGAAGGCGTGGGTGTGAAAGTCGATGATGACGTCTTCCATGACGACACCCGCGGTGAACTAAGGCCGGCAGTACAGCAGGACGCCCAAGTCACGCTCTCCGATGGCAAGGCCAAGACCATCCGGGGCAAAGGCGAGCGACCAGGGAAGATAGTCGAGAGACTTCTGCAGGGCCACTTTGGGCTGCAGGTTCACCAGCCTAACGGTGAAGTCGAAGAGCCCGGCAGCCAGGTACTTGCCGTCCGGCGTGTAGGCCAGTGCGTAGGCCGAGCTGTAGCTGGTGGACGCCGCGATGAGCGGGGAGCCTAGCCGAACGATGTTGGACTTCGTGGTGATATCCCACAGGCTCACTTCTCCCGAATAGAATCCGATCGCCAGAGTCGTGCCATCTGGCGAAAACGCCATGCTGTAGACGTCCCCGTCGATGGTTACCTGTGCCTTCGATGGAGACGCTTGCGATACGTCCATCAGAGTCACCGTGCTGAAGTCGGCGCCCGCGTCAGTCGTCCCGGTGGCCACTGATGCGACCCACATGGAGCTCGTGTAGCTGCCGGGGAGGACGGCCATGGGCAAGTCGTTGTTGTCGTAATTCACCAAACGAACGATCTTCTGGGTGCCCAGATCCCAAACCGCGAACGGATTCGCATCGGGCGGCGAGTACGCTTTGTAGGCGACAACAAGGTGTCCCCCATCCGTGGTGAACTGAATGACCTGAGGTGGGTCCAGCACGACTGGAAGTGCGCTTGCCGGGAGCGACCACTTCGTGGAAGGAGCGCCGTACTTGATCGAGACAGCGAGATCGTAGACGGTCACCTCGCTGTTGCCATCGCCCACGGCCACGTAATTGCCGTCCTGGGAAATGGTTCCGTACACGCTGTTCTGGCCGCCCTTGAACACCAATCCACTTGGAGCCTCGGCCAACCCCGCGGCGGTGACGTTCCATAACTTGGCGCGACCATCTTCGCCGAAACTAATCAGGTTCGCACCATCCGGGGAAAAGGCGAGTTGGCGAATGCCCCAGTCCTCGATCGCACCTTTGCTGTCCATGGTCGAGTGTGTGTACGCTTTGCAGTTGGCCAGCACGTTCATGGTCGTAGGCGGCGCATCGACGGTTCCGTCCGGCCCCAAGTCGGGACCTGCGTCGGGACCTGCCGGCAGATCGACGTGCGGGACATCTTCTGGAGCGTCCGGGGTTTGGATCGCAACGTCCGTCTTCGCATCCGAGGGAGAAACGAGATCCAAACCCGGGCCGTCCGCCCCGGCCGGCTCCACATCAATCGAGCCCCCAGGTCCATCCAAAGCGGACAGCCGCGTGTCCACAATCATAGCGGTCTCGCCACCTGGGCCATCCGCCACGCCACCATCGGGCGATGGGGGAGGAGCACTATCAGCACCGCCATCGCGCCCACACGGCCCCGCCACCAACAGGTTGATCGATGCCACGGCGCTGGTCTCGCCGGCCTTCACCGCGACGCTCGAGAAGGTTCCGTGCGCGATCACGCAGCCGCTGGCATCAAGGATCTCCACGGTGACGGTCGCGGTTCCGCCACTGCCAGCGGGCAAGTAGACACCAAGCTTCCCCGAAGAATCCTGCGCCGCGCTGACGACCTTTTCCGTCACCTGTCCGCCATTGTCGAGCACAACCGTGACTTTCACTGTCGCGCCGGACGCAGCGTAGGTGCCGAGTGGCGCGTCCACGAGCACAAGTGGGCGCTGGTCTTTGGAACCGCAGGCTGGCAGAAGCGCCAAGGCAGCGGCGAACAACGCCCCGGCCGCGATTCGACCATACCGGCTGATATCAGAATTCATCATGGTGTCTCCTCGCGCGCTTCTCGATGTTGGCTACTGCGGACAGGTATAGCCAGCGGGACAATTGTTGCTCGACTTCACCTTGAAAACCCCGCCGGCCGCCAGACCAGCGACGGTCCCAGCCACCACCACGCCCGCCACCACCCCCCAGAACCATCCCCGCTTGTAAAAAGGCGTCGGCTCGGGGGCGGGCGCCGGCTGCTGCACGTAGACCGCAGGCTGCGGCTGCGCCAAGGGCGCCACCGGTGGCGCCGCCGCGGGCAAGGGTAGAGGTGTGGCGGCCTCGGCGTTCTGCTTTTGCAGATCCTCCATCTCCTTGATGTAGCCCTCGACCTCCGCGCGTTCGTCGGCGGGCATGTCCTTGGCCTTGCGCAAGTATTCCCGGAAGCTGGAGATGGCGCGATCGGTCTCTTGCAGATTCTGATAGCAGCGCCCGATGTTGCGCAGATAAGTCGGGTGCAGCTTCTCGGCATAGAGCTTGGTGTAAATGTCGAGCGCTTCCTTGTAGCTGCCGGCCGCGAAGGCCTCGCGCGCCTGCATCTCGCGCGGATCCTTCTTGTCCCTTTTCTCTTGCTTGTCTTTGGCGGCCTTGTCTTTCGCGGCGTAGGCCGGCGTAGGCACGATGCCGATGGTGATCAGCGAAAGCGCCAAAACCAAGGCGGATAGGGAGCGGAAGAAACTCTTGCCGCTCGGGCGGCGGTTTGTCGCAAGCGATGTCATGGGCGTCCTCTGTTCACGGCAATCTAGGGCGATTTCACCTTGTCGCGCAAGTAGAGCAGGACGGACATCCGCAGTCCACTGCCATGAGGTCCACCCTAGCCCGTATTATTCATGAGCTGCGCTATGGTCGATGAAGCTCGGGCGGGCTAGCCATACGCGTGGGGAGCCGCCGAGCTTTGCTCGGCGCGGACCATCGCGGGAAGGTTTGGAAACCCTCCCAGGGTTTCCATTACAATCCTCTAGCCCGCCATTGCCAAAGAGCCGAATGCAGGCTGTTCAGCCAAGCTCGTCGGCATACCGATTGTCGTGAATATTGCGGGCTAGGGAACCGACTCTCGGCGCTGGTAGGCCACGATCTCCGACTGCGGGCAGGTGCAGATCGTCAGATGGGCGGTGGCGTTTCTGTGGATAACCCTCCATGCGGGATTGTCACGCAGGGACGGCATCAGCGAGGGAAACGTAGACAGGATGCGAATCCCCATCACCTGGCGTTCGCGTTCGGGGTCGCGGTGCAGGTGGCGATGGTCGTTGAGACCGATCAGGTCGGCGATCGGGTGGTTGCCAAAATAGCGGGCGGCACCAGCGTCGGTCACGGCGATGGGTTCGCCCGCGGGCGTGTTGTCGCGTAGCCACTTGGCCATGGCCACGTTGAGCTCCTCGATGTTCTGGCAATTCCACGCGAACAGATCCGCGCTTCTGCGCAAATCGGCAGGCAGGTCGAAGAGCGAGCCCAACACGACAGCCGCCACGCCGATGGCATAGGCAGGAGCCCAGGTGCGATGTCGCCCTTGCCACGCCCACGCGACGGCGGTGACAGCTCCCACCGCCAGGGTCGGAAAAAGCAGCGCGTGCGCGGGCAAGAGGTAGCGCTGCCAGTAGAAATGAGACGATTCGTAGATGAGCTGCGATCCTGCGGCGGCAAGAAAGTAGAGGATCGGAAAAATCGCCGTCAACCGACCCACCAGCCCACGCCGAAAGAGCACTACGGTCCCGACCGCCCAAAGTACAAAACCTGTTCCACGCGCAAACCACGGCAAAGACGGCATCATTCGCGTGAAGATGAGCACCAGGTTGTGCGCGAAATACTCCTGCCGACTTGTGAATTTTGCGTAGAACGTACTTGGTAGCGGGTAGCCAGAGACGAAGAGGCAGTAGAGCATCCACCCGCCTATGAACGCAGCTGCCGGAGCCAAGACCAGCAACCGCGCACGCGTGGACGCGCGCGCCTCGTGCATGCGCCATTCGGAGACCGAGAGCACGAGCAAGGTCAGCACGACCATCTCGGGCCTGGCCAGTGGCGCCAGGGCGGCAGCCAGCGATGCCATCCCATAGCGTTCAGCGGCGAGATCGCCGAGCGCCCACAAGGCGAGCGCGGCGGCGAGCATGACCTCCATGCCCGAGACTTGGGCGAAGGCCAGGGCTGGATCGGCGGTCATTGCCAAACCGGCGACCAGCTCGGCCGCCAAACCGAATCTCAAGCAGCGCAGAAGGCGGGCGGCTCCGAGACTCGCCCCGATAGCCGCCAGCACCCCGGTGAGCTTGGTCGGGATCACGACGCTGACGCCAAAAAGCCGCGCGGCCCAGCTCGCGGGCACGAGAGCCATTGCCCAAAGCGGACTGGTCGCCCCGGTCTCGAGTTGCCCCGGGTTGTAGGCGAAACCTTGCAGCGCCGCCAGGCTGCGCGCGTAGACCAGGTGAATCCAAGCGTCGTCCAGTGGCAAGCCCACCAACGCGGCGGCGGTCCCCGGCGCACGATCGAACACGAAGTAGGTCGCAGCTGCCAGGTGCGCGGCGAGAAAAAACAGCGCCAGCTTCACTGATCGCATGGACGAGGCGGCGCGTGAGAACGCGAGCGGAGCAAGCGGAGGTGGTGGGGAAGGTGCAGGTCCCGAAGTCCCCGAAGGGGGAAGCGCGGGGGAAGGAGGGTAGAAAAACTCCCAGAGCTTCCCTATCAGCGACATGGACGATGCACTCCTGAGGTGTCCAGAAATCGAAGTGGACGAGGCGAGGAGGATGGTGCTCAACCGTCCGCGAGAACGCGATGACCACTGCCACGGAGGGGGAGTATCAGCCTCACCCCGTGGCCCCTCTCCCGGAGGGAGAGGGGCGGGTTCTGCCTGTGGATTACCGCGCCTTTCCTCACCCCTCTCCCTGCGGGAGAGGGGTCGGGGGTGAGGCATACTTGCTCCTCCGTGGCACTGGTCATCGTCTCGCGGCCACCGGTCGTCACCCTCTTCAACCCCAGCCCTGAATTCCAATTTCCGGACACATCTTCCGCGCATTGCGCGCGCATTTCTACCACGGGTCTTGGTATGGCCGCGCGAAGCGGCCTTCCACGGCTAGGGGAACAGGCCGCCGTCGGGCGCCGGGCAGGACGAAGCCCAGACGTTACCGCTTGCCCACCAGTAGATCACAGCGGAGGAATTCGTACCGGCGCTGACCTGGAACACGTAGTATCCGTTCTTCTTGGTGATCGCTGCGCCGCACGCGACCGTAGCGCCGTTGACCGTGTACGTGCGTCCAGCGTCGTTGCTGCATCCCCAGCCGGCGATATCGTCGCAGGTGGCCACGCAGTATGCCGCGTTTGACTTGGGCCCAGGTGGATGACCGGACGAACCCGATGACGGTGCCGAGCCGTAGAAGATATTGCAGTTGCTCACGGGCGGCGGAGTATCGAGCCCCGCGTCGCGCGGCGGCTCAGGTCCTGGTTCCGGCCCCGATTCGGGTCCGGACTCCCGTCCTGGCTCCGGCCCAGGCTCGGGTCCTGAGCTCGGTTCTGCACCCGGTTCGGCTCCCCGGGGTTCAGGACCTGGTTCGGCGCCAGACACCTTGTCTGCAGGCAAATCGGAAGGCGGCGGCGCGGTGTCCGTTCCGTCCGAGAGATCTCGAGCGTCCCCGCCCGTGGTGTCATTGTTGACCGTGGCCGAATCGGCTTGGTCGGGAGAGGTGTCCGGCTCGGAGAGCGAAACCTCGGGCCCGGCGTCGGGCTTGACGACGGGCGTTTCCGGACCGTACGGCAAATCGCGGCTCGGATTGTCGGCCGTGCCGTCCCTGGCATCGTTCCCTGAAGGAACAATCCGATTGGGGTCCCCTGTGCAGGTGATAGCCGAGCTCGTGGGACAGTTCTTGCTGACGTTGGCCGGCTTGGAGAGGCTCACGCAGCCTACGACGAACAGCCCGGGCAAGAGCAGAGCCGACAAACAACCGAAGGCACGACTGTCAACCAGGAGACGGTCTGGCAACTTCATGGACTTCCCATTGTCAGGCAGGGGGCGGCCTTTGTGAAGTGTCCATAGCAACTTTGCGTTGCCAAGGCGTGCGCGCCCATGGCAAGTGTCACAGCGATTCTGCTCGCGAAGCTGCCTGTGATTCCGCCTACATACGGGCCCAAGTAGTTTTTGCGATGAGCAACCGACCGCTGCATACTACTTTGACGTGCAGTTCCAAACAATGTCTGATACTCTGATGGTCTACGGGTTTTGCCGTGATTGGAAAACATATCAATAATTACGAAGTCGTCTCCCTGCTGGGTGAGGGCGGAATGGGAACCGTGTATCTCGCCCTCCACCCGATCATGGGACGGAAAGCGGCGATCAAGGTTCTGAAGCCCGAGCTGGCTCGCGACGAATCGCTGGTCATGCGCTTCTTCAACGAAGCGCGCGCGGCCAACGCCATTCGCCACCCCAACATCATCGACATCATCGACGTGGGCCTGCTGCCCGACGACAACGTGCCCTACATGTTGATGGAGTTCCTGGAGGGCGAAAGCCTAGCCACCCGACTCGATCGCGAGCGACCGCTGCAAGTGAGCGCCGCCGTGGAGATCGCCTCGCAGACGGCATCGGCGCTGGCCGCCGCGCACAGCAAGGGGATCGTCCACCGCGACCTCAAGCCCGACAATCTATTCTTGGTGCCCGACGAGATGGTGGGCAACGGCGAGCGCGTGAAGGTGCTGGATTTCGGCATCGCCAAGCTGCGCGACGATATGCGCGGCAGCTCGATGAAGACCCGAACCGGCGCCATCATGGGCACGGCCGCGTACATGTCGCCCGAGCAGTGCCAGGGCCTCATCGAGAAACTCGACCACCGCACCGACGTCTACGCTCTCGGCATCATCCTGTACGAAATGCTGTGCGGCGGCCCGCCCTTCATCAGCGAGGGCTTCGGCGACATCATCATCATGCACGTGATGAAAGAGCCTGTGCCGCCGGAGCAGAAAAATCCTGCGGTGCCCGGCGACGTAAGCGCGGCGATTCTGCGCGCCTTGGCCAAGAGCCCGAACGACCGTTTCCAATCGATGCTGGAGTTTCAAGCGGCACTGCGCAGGCATGCCACCTCGCACGGCACGCCCGTGCATGGCATCCCGGCGGTCGGCAGCACCGCCATCCTCAACGAACAGTACGAGACACACTCGCAACGCTCTGGGGTGGCCTTCGATCTGACCATGGCGACGCCCCCTCCGGTCTCGCTGCGGCCGGGATCCGTCCCGGCCTCGCACGTTTCGGCGCGACCAGGATCCTTTCCGCCTTCGCACATTTCGACCGTCGTCGAACCGTCCACCAGCCCCAAGCAGACCACCACGTTCCGCAACGCCACCGGTGAAGTCGCGGACACCGCGTTCACCTCGCACGGCAAGCGCCGGGCCGTGATTGCGGTCGGTTCGATTGTCGGTTTGGCTGCCGTCGGACTCGCCATCACCCTCCTGGTCACGCGGCCAGCAAATCATCCCGCCCTGCCATCCGAACCGGCAGCCGCCGCCCCGGCACCAGAGCCTGCGGCGATCCCCTCCGCCCCAGCGGCACAGCCTGAGCGCCTTCCCGCATTCGAACCCCCGCCCCCGCCAGTTGCGGCCCCCGCCGTCGAGCCCGCCCCGTTCCCAGGCGAGGACGGCAAACACCACAAGAAGGGAAGCTCCGGCAAGCCCAAGAAATCCGGCGAAAAGGTCGCGGAAAAGCCTGCCGAGCCCCAGATTCAAGCGCCTTCACCGCGGCCCTCGGCCGGTGGGGACAAGAACACCGAACGCTGGTAAGCCGCCCTGGTGGATCGTCACCCGCCGCACGCGGCTCGAGTGCCGAATCTGCGCGCCTCTTAATCCGACAATTTTGGTCGGTTTTTAATAGCATCCGGGCTCCGGAATCTGATAATAATCCATCTCGGGCTACTAAAATGTCGACTACGTCAGTCCTTAATCGAGCATCTGCCCGCCAAGATTCGGACTGGGCGCTGGTAGAACGGGCGAGGGCCAGGGATAGCGTGGCCTTTGAAGAGCTGATCGCCCGCCACGGTTTGAAACTCTCCCGTCTCACCACACGCTTTTTCAGCACCGACATGGACCGGCAGGAGGTTCTGCAAACGGCGCTGCTGTCCGCGTGGCGCCACCTGCCCACCTTCGAATGCCGGGCCGGTTTCGGAAGTTGGATCTATCGGGTTACGACCAACGCTGCCCTCATGCACCTGCGCGGGCAGAGGCGGCGCCCCGAGATCGCCGTGGATGACATCGAACCGCTCGCAACCAACGCTGCCGGGGACAGATGCGGCCGAATGCTCAGCGGCTTCACTGGCCAATTCCAACGGCCGGACGAGAGCATGCATAGCCAGGAGCTGCGCAATCGCCTGCAGAACGCCGTCGATGCCCTGCCCGAACGGCTGCGCACGGTTTTTCTCCTTCGCCATGTGGAGGGGCAGTCCACCGAAGCCACCGCCCAAGCGCTTGGGATCTCGACGGTCGCGGCGCGGGCCAGGCTTCATCGCGCCAGGGCCACCCTGCGCGAGACCATGCGCGACTACGCTTTGGACTGCTAGATTGATCGCGCTGTCGTCGCGTGATGGACAGTCATCCTTCAGGTCACGCCCTTGCTTTGCCACGCGCCGCTTTTCCAGCGCCACGCATTCACTACGGCGCGAGTCCATTCGTCGACGGCCATGCCAAGCCAGATGCCTATCACGCCAAAGCCTGCGCCGAACGCCAGCGCGAAAGCGGATCCGATGCCCACTGTCCACATGAGCGTCGACCCGACGATGGCGGGAAAGCGCGAATCGCCGGATGCGCGCAGCGAGAAGGTGATGGCGATGTTAGCCGCCTTGGCTGGTTGAACCAAGACATCGACCCAGAGGAGTAACGCGCCCAGGGCCACGATGCCCGGATCGCGAGAGAAGAGTCCGAGGAGCTTGTGCCCAGAAACCGCAAGCACGAGTGAGCTGACGAAGGAAAGGCCCGCGCCCCAAGCCACGGCGGCCTTGAGCCGCCGGTGGGCGGTCGCATAGTCCTTTGCACCCACCAAATGGGAAACCAAGATCTGGGCGCCGAATCCCAGCCCGTAGCTGAAGAGGACGGGCAGATTGGCTAGATTGGCGGCGTACACGCGAGCGGTCAGCGCGAATTTGCCTAGGCGAACGACTTGGCTGGCCAGCGCCACTTGGAAAAGCTGGTATGCGACGGGCTCGATGGCCGACGGCACGCCGATGCGAACGAGGTGGCGCAGAATACGTGTCCAGCCCAAGGACAGAAGCAACCACGAGGGATGAAAGCCGAGTCGCCGCACCACCAGGGCCAGCGTTCCGAGGCTGACAATCCCCCACGATAGAACCGTCGCCACGGCCACACCTTGGACGCCGAAGCAGGGAAGCCCGAAGAGCCGCCCGACCAGAAGCATGTTGAACATCACGTTCAACCCGACGATGGCGATGGAAACCCCCAGGTTCCACAGCGTGAGGCCGCGCGCCGCCAGCAGATTGGTCAGCCCTGCGATGATGGCCCGGCCCACGAACCCTGCCCCGATGATGCGCAAGAATTCGACGGAGTGGTCGGCGATCTCGCCGCGCAACCCGAGCGCGTAGACGACCCAAGGAGAAGAGAGACTGAGTAGCGCCCCGAGCACGAGCCCGCCGCAGGCAAGCAGGGCCACCATGAGGGTGAAAGTCGCGTCGGCTAGGCGCGGTTGGCGCGCGCCCAGGTACTGTCCCGCGACGCCCGCCCCCGCTTGCCCCATGGCATTGAGCATGGTCTGCAGCAACACGAACACCGGCAGGGTCGCTCCCACGCCGGCAGCAGCGTCATCGGAAACGCGCGAGAGAAACCACGAATCGATGATAGGCCCGGAAATGCCCACCGCCAGCGTGATCATCACCGGCCACGAGATGGCCAGCAGAGACTGATCGTGAACCGCGGCTGGGCGAGACGTCGGCGCTGGGGTGCTAGCCGATCGATCGAGTTTGAAACCGGCGGCGCCGGGATCTTCGGACATGTACTTCCTGCTGCTCCTTCTCGACCTGTCTTACTCCCCAGGTGCTCGGGGAGAGAAAGCGAATCGTACGCCGCGATTGTAGCTCTCGGCCTTGGTGCCCGTGTGGCCCTCGCCTTCCACCCTGCGGAACTCGTAGGCAAGTCCTGGATAGGCCCGCTCGCGCAGACGGGCGTCGAAGCGCTTGACTCCGTCGGAAATCATGGCCGGATCCCTCTCGGCATAGGTCATGAATAGACGCGCGCCGAACGGCTTGCCGCCGCGGTGGAATTCGTCTTCGAAACCAAGCAACCAATCCTCGGCCCACTGGGCGGCCGGGCTGGGCGCGACGTAGGCGGCGAAAAGCCCCGGCCGTGCGAACATGGCGTACAGAGTGAACAAGCCACCGAGCGAGCTACCCGCGAGCACGCGGTAGGAAGGATCGCCGCGGTACTCGTGTTCGATCAGGGGAATGATCTCGTGCTCGAGCACGGACAAAAATTCATCCGCGCGTCCGCTCGGCCCGTCGTAGTTCGCGCCCTCGTACTTGGCTGGCACCGGCGTGAGATCCCAGCGTCGCAGGCGGCCGTAGTCGGGTCTGTCGCCTGGGTAGCCGAGGCCGACGACGATGATTTCGGGAATGGCCTTGTCGACGACGAGATTGCCGGAAACTGCTTTGACTAGGTTAAAATCCCAGTAGCCGTCACAAAGATAGAGCACGGGGTAGCGTTGCTCCGGTTCGTCCTCGTAGGAGTCGGGCAGCCCGACGTGGAGCTGATACTGGCGCCCGTTCGCGGCGCGCGGCAGCACCCGGACCTCGCTGCCCGCCACGGTCTGACGTGGAAATGGGCCGCGCGAAGGGATCTCGGACTCGTGCGACGAACAACCAACCGGCGAGCTCGCACACCCGGCTATAAGTGCGATGGCGGTGCAGACACATCGACCGCGACCTATGACGACGAGATCATTCATGGCGAGCATGGCGAGGAAGGTAAACGAAAAGGTCGTGCCGTGACCAGGCGCGAGAATACCACGGCCACACCTGCCCTCGGGCTCGCCACAATCGTCTTTTCAAGGAAGAAGGGGTATTCTCGCGCCATGGGCGACGGAGAGAAGAGCCGTCGAGCGCTCGACGAAACCATTCTGGTCAAGGGCTCGTCTACCAGTGAAGCAGGTTCGATTGCCGACGGACTTGCGGGCACGCAATTGCAGCACTTCGCGCTGGTGCGACTGCTTGGCCGAGGCGGCATGGGCGCGGTGTACTACGGCACCGACCTGTCCCTGGATCGCCCGGTGGCCATCAAGGTGCTGGCCCTCGACGTCGCGCTCGACCCGGAAATTGCCGACCGATTCGTGCTGGAGGCGCGAGCCCAGGCCCGCCTGCGCCATCCCAACGTCGCGCAGATCTTCTTCATTGGCCAGGATCGCGGCTTTCACTTTTTCGTCATGGAGTACCTGGAAGGGCCGGGCCTCGATGCGCTGCTCGCCAAGGGCACGTGTTTGCCGGTGACCGATGCCCTCGACTACACCTTGGCGGCGGCACGTGGTCTCCGCGCGGCCTTGGCCCACGGCTTCGTTCACCGCGACGTGAAACCCTCGAACCTGATGCTCGACAACGAAGCCGGAATCAAGATCCTCGATTTCGGCTTGGTCAAGAGCATGCACGGCGATTCGCAGCTCACGCGCGACGGCGCCATCATCGGCTCGCCGCTCTACATTTCGCCCGAGCAGGGACGCGGCCAGCTGGCCGATCACCGCTCGGACATCTACTCCCTCGGCTGCACGCTCTTCCACATGCTGTGCGGGCAACCGCCCTTCAATGGGCCGTCGCCGGTCGGCATCATCACCATGCATGTCACGGATCGCGCGCCCGCCGTGCGCGACCTCAATCCCAAGGTGCCACAGACCGTGGCCCGCATCGTCGAGCGCATGATCGCCAAGAAGCCCGACGACCGCTTCGCCGACTACGACGAATTGATCGCCGCGCTGGAAGCCGCCCGCGCCCCGCGCCGCGAGCTGGGCGGCATGGGCGCACGCGGGATCGCGCTCGGCATCGATAGCCTCCTGCTGCTCCTGGCCGCGTACTTCGTACACCTCTTGGTGCTGCCGCTGGCCCTGGTCTACTTCGTGCTCTGCCACCGGCTGCTCGGACAAACCCCGGGCAAATGGCTGCTCGGCATTCGCGTGGAAAGCGTGTCCGGCGGTCGCCTAACGTGGAAGGCTGCCCTGATCCGGTTTGCGGTTTTTGCCTGGGGGCCGCTGGCGTGGACCCTGCTGGCGGGCTTCGTCTACACCTTGCACAGCAACGAGCGCGTGTCGTTCCAACTGTCCAGCCTGACCTTGTCCGAGCTCGCGGTGCCCATCGTCTACATCGCTCTCGCCACCACGATCCTGGTCGGCTACCTGGCCGGCTTTCTACTGGTCGCGTTCCATCCCAAGCGCCAGGCCTTCCACGATTTGCTGGCCAAGACCGTGGTCTACATCAAGTCCCGTGCCCCCGCCGGCGAGATGGTTGAGGTCGTCAAGACCACCACCGGCATCAGCTTGTCGAGGCATCGCTGACATGACGATGGGCAAAGCGCGTCGGCTGGCGCGGGCGGGATTGCTGATCGCCCTGGGACTGCTGTTGCCCGCGACGCTCCGGCCTTGTCTGACCCTGCACCCGACTCAAGCGGGTGTGCTGTGCGCACTCTCGTTCGCGGGCACCGGGCTGGTGGGTTTTCTCTTGGCCACCGCCCTGTGGAACCGGGTGCTTCTGCGCGGCCGATTGCACGGCGAGCTTGGGCGGGGGAACCTGGCTGCGGGGGTGGTGGCCGCAGCGCACGCGGCAGCCTTCGGCATCGTCGCGGCCCATACCTTCGCCGCTGACACGCTGGCCACGCTTCCGGTGGGGGCGATCTTCTTCGTCGTATCGGTGATCGCGCTGGTGGCGTTGTCTCTGCTTTTCCGCGGTCTGACCAGCTACGCCGACGACCAGGAGATCCTGGGTGAAAACTTGGCCGCGGCGACCAGCTACTCGGGGTTGGTGCTGGCCTTGTCGATCATCGTCGGGCACGCCGCCGACGGCGCGTTCGTAGGCTGGATGCCAGCCCTGCGCGGGTTCGCCGTGTTCCTGCTTTGGGCCTTCCTGCTCTATCCCGTGCGCCAGGTCGTCGTGGGACGCCTACTGCTCGGCCTTCCCCTGACCTTGCGTGGTGGCGCCCTCGACCGCGCCATCGCCCAGGATCACGACTGGGTGGTGTCGTGCGTGGAAGCCGCGGGCTATCTGGCTGCGGCGCTGCTCGCCACGGGGCTTTCATGAACGCGGCCGCGAACGAGGCCGCGGCCTACGCGCGCTTCGCCGAGCGTGTGCGCGACGCAGGCTTGCTTTCCGATCCGTGGCTCGACGGCCAGCCGCGCTTCGCCACCACGCCGGTGATGTTGGCCGAGCACGACTGGCAAGCGGTCGCGCGAGCCGCCGAGGCTATGGCCCAGGTTCACGACGAGTCGGTCAGGCTGGTCGTTCGGGATGGCGGACTTTTCGCGTCCTATTTCAAACTGGGCCCCGTGGGCAAGGCCATGTGGGAGTGCGCTGCCCCGCGCTGGCACGGTATCGCTCGCGCCGACATGTTCCTGACCGCGGATGGCCCCGCATTCTGCGAGCTGAACTCCGACACGCCCAGCGGCCAGGCCGAAGCCGTGACCCTGTCGCACATGTTCGCGGACAGCCCCGGACGCGATCCCAACCGAGAGCTCGAAGCGCGCTTCTGCGCCTACGTGGCCCATGCCGCGCACGGGATTGGCAAATGCATGAGTGGCCTCACCGTGGGCGTGCTCTACCCCACGGAATTCACCGAAGACCTCGGCCTGGTGCTGCTCTACGAACGCTGGCTGGTCGCCCGCGGCGCGCGCGTGGTGCTGGGAGCGCCTTTCAACTTGCGACCGTCGCCGGATGGACGGGTCGCGCTGCTCGGCCAACCCTGCGACGTGTTTGTCCGACATTACAAGACCGACTGGTGGGCCGAACGCGAGCCGGCGTGGCTTTCCCAGGCGCCCTTCCCCGACAGCGAGCCCCTGACCCAGGCTCTGGCCATGCTGCTTTCCGCCGAGATGGACGGCAAGATCGCCGTGCTCAATCCCTTCGGCGCCATCATTGCGCAGAACAAGCGCGGCGTGGCCCTGATGTGGGAGGAGCGAAAGCGCTTCTCGCCCGTGGGACAAGCCGCCATTGAGCGCTACCTCCCGCCCAGTTTTCGTCTGGAAACGCAATCGCTACCCTCGCTGCGGCGAGAGCGCGAAGCCTGGGTGCTGAAGTCGGACTACGGCTGCGAGGGCGAGGAAACCATCGTGGGTCGGGCCACCACACAGACGAATTGGGAAGAGGCCTTGGCCGACGCCGTGCCTGGCCGATGGATCGCGCAACGGTGTTTCGCACCCGTGCGCAATGCATCCGGCTGCGAATGCAACCTTGGCGTGTATTTGATCGCTGGCGCGGCCTGTGGCCTTTACGCCCGCCGCTCGGTGGGACCGACGGATGCGGGCGCGCTGTCGACCGCGGTGCGCATTGTCGAGGGCTCGCAGTGACCGAGCCCGCGCTTCTAGGACACAAGTCCTTCCATCGCCTGGCGTTCATCACCCGCGATGACCTGTTGGCCGCGCGTTGGTGGCACGAGGGCATGGAAGGCGCGGTCGCCATCTCGCCCAATCGCCGGACCGCGCTCAAGTACCTGGTTGGCTTGGGCGGCTTGTTCGGCACCGGACTTCTCTTGCGCGCGGGTTGCGATGCCCTGAGTGGCCCGGCCGTGAACATGGATGCGCTGGAGCTCCAATACAAGGAAGGGTGGGCCGTGGGAGCCTCAGGGCAAGCGCTGACCATCCCCGACCCAACGCCTGCGGACAGCGAGGGCAACACCCATTGGTCCGATAGACTGAACCTGCTCGGCCAGGATCTGTCGCCTGGAGATCCCGCGCTCGCCCCGTTTGGCGTGCGGACGCTTTTCGACGTCCTGAACAATCCGCGCGGCGCCGGCCTCGCCCCGCTGTTGCGGCCCATGCACAGCGTGGCCATGGACGTCGGCAACCACGCCGCGCAGGCGCTGGCCGCGCTGTTTTCCGCGGAGGCCGACTGCAAGGGCACGGCCCTCATCCTGGATATGCCCGGCCCCCTCAGCGTCGCGGCCGCAGCGGGCGTGTCGAACGTGTTCGCGCCGGTCTTCCTGTTCGACAACTGGCCCCATCCGCTGGGCGTGGTGCCCAGCCATCAGACCCTGGCGGCGGCGATCTACCACCGGCCGGATTTCGTGGCCGCAAGCGCCCGTCGCGCGGCCCCTGCGCCGCCGGCCTTCGTGCTCGACAACCAACGCCTGTCGCCGTACCGGGACGAGAGCGACCGCTTCGACAATCGCTACCTGGCCCGTCTGCCCGGGTCCGACCGAATGGATGCGCTCGGCATCAAGCGCATCCTTTACGTCACCGCGTCCCCCGAGGCGCACGAGCTGGACGATCTGAACGACGATTTCGTCGCCCTCAAGAAGAAGGATATCGACGTCAAGATGATCGCCCTATCCGACTTCGCACCCGCGCCCGCGGAACTGCTGCAGGCCAATCACATCCCGCCCACCGATCGCACCTACTACTACGGCGGGCATCCCCATGGCGGCGTGTTCTTCTGGTCGAGTTACAGCTGGTACTCGCCTTCGTACTCGGGTCGAACATGGAGCAGCAGCCTGCCCCGCCAGGTGTCGACCGGCAGAACCTTCGCGCCATCTTTGCGCCCGACCATGTTCTCCTCGCGCACCGTCGGCGGGCTTTCGGGCGTCGGCAAACAAAAACCGAGCGGCTTCGGTCGGGTTTCCTACCGCGCGGGCGGCGGCGGGTTCGGACGCAGCGGATCCTTTGGCCGCAGCAGCTTCAGCAGCTCGGGCAGCTTCGGATAGGAGAACCCCGTGGACTACACCTTCTTTGGCGTGCAGATCGCAATCAAGGCCTTCTTCAAGGATCCCCTGCGCCAACAACTGGCCATGGTCATCTCCGATTCCAGCGCCGACCAAACCCTCTTTGAAAAGCGCGCCTTCTGGAAAAAGGTGGCCGCCGTCGGCAATCAGGCCATGCCGGTGTTCGAAATGGGCCACTGGGATCTCATCCGCGGCGGCAAGGCGCAAGAGGAATTCGAAACCTGGTGCTCCGAGATCGAGGGCGCGCTGGCCTCCGAAAAGGAAGAAATGGGCGCGCAAGCCGACGAGGTCAACCGCCTATCCGCCAACAAGGACTACATCCTGCTCACCGCCGCGGTCCTGGTCGAACGTGGCTCCAACAGCGACCTTACCCTGGGCGAGCGCTGCGACTTGGCCGAGTCCGACTCCTTCACCCGGCAGACCTTCGCCAAGCTGCTGGCCAGCTTTCCCCTGCTCAATTTCGCAAACGTGCAGGCCGACGCCGTCTACCTGATGCCCGGCAGCGAGGACGACGGCTTCTCGCAGGAAGATTTGCTCGGCGGAGGCTACGAGTATTTGAAGCCGCTGACGTAGCTGGCACTAGAAACGACTACGCTCACCATGGTAAGCAATACGACTGTAGAGGGGAAGATATTGGGACATCAGGGCGCTCGGCTGAGCCTTTCGATGGTTAATTTCCAGGTCTTTGCAACAAGGAGGACGCATGAAATCTCGCAGCCTGCTACACGTGTCGGTTGCCGCGCTGGCAATCTTGGGCGGGGCCTGTTCCAGCAGCACCACTGTGTCTTCCCAGGGATCCGGCGGAGGATCGGGCCATGGATCCGGCGGTACGGCGGGCCTGGGCGGAACAACCAGCACGGGCGGAACAACCAGCACGGGCGGAACAACTAGTTCAGGAGGGCAGTCGGGAACGGGTGGCACGACCAGCAGTGGGGGCCGCACCGGCTCGGGTGGAACCAGCGCGTCCGGAGGAACCACAAGCTCGGGCGGAACTACCACGACCGGTGGCACGACTACGACGGGTGGTCAGACAAGCTCGGGTGGCGCCAGCGCAACTGGCGGCGCCGTGGGACGCGACGCGGGACCTGATGTCGCAAGTAGTACCGGTGGGGTAGGAAGAGACGGCGGAGGGGAAACCGGCGGCAGTGGCGGAACGACCGGTTCGGGCGGCACGGCCGGAATGCCGGGCTCTGGAGGCAGCACCGGCGCGGGCGGCGGCATTCCCCTCAAGAATCCTGCGGTTCCGAGTGCCGGTTGCGGCAAAACCACGACGGTGACCAACGGCAAGAAGACCATCACGAGCGGCGGCCAACAGCGGACGTACATCATCGACATTCCCACCAACTACGACATGAACAAGCCGTATCGGTTCTTTTACACCTCCCACTGGATCAGCAGTACCGCCGAGGCTGTCCAGCAGCAGAACTACTACTTCCTCAAGCCGTTGGCGACCGCAGCGAATGACCCCGCTATTTTCCTCGCGCCTCAAGCTCTACCGGGAAATCCGAATGGAACGTGGGATACGGCGAAGGCAACGGACCAAGTCCTATTCGACGACATCCTGGCCTACGTCAAAGAGAATCTTTGCATTGATACGACGCGCGTCTTCGCCACCGGGTTCAGCTACGGAGGAATGATGACCTACTCCCTGTCGGCGACCCGTCAGAAGGACATTCGCGCCGCCGTGGGCATCGCCCCGGCCAACTACAACATCTACGTGGGCACCAAGACCCACCAACCAATCGCATGGATGCAAACGACCGGCATGAGCGACTGTACGTGCCCATGGGTCCAGGGCCAGTCGGTGTGTGGGGGCACGCCGAGCACAACCAACGGCTCGAAGTTCATCGCCATTGAGCACGGCACAGACAACGGGTGCACCGTGCCGAATCCCATACCGACCTGGACATCAGGCGCCCATGTTTGCACTGACTTCACAGGGTGCAAGGATGGCTATCCCACCAAGGTTTGCACCTTCAACGGAGGACATACCAACATCAACAGCGATCCCGGCTCCAGCGCCAACTGGATTCCTGAAGAGTCCTGGAAGTTCTTCACGCAGTTCTAGCCGTATCCGTAGTGGCGGCCCGCCGCGCTCCTTGTTCGGGAGCGGCGCGGTCGCTGATTGCCGAACGTCTGCGTAGAGGGTAGTTGCTTCGTGCCTATGACCTTCGCCCCTGTCCTCGAATCACGACCGGTCATTTAGACTGAAGACTCATGCCCTCGATGGGTGCACGGCGGGATTCTACACCATCGGTTGAGCTCGCGATCGAATGGTAGGTCGAGATCTGGCTTACACACCGACGCTACTTTCCGTATCCCGCGGCGGCGATGTTGGCCTGGAGGGCGGTATCGGTCGTATCCGAGCTGAAGCCGGCGAGCATGGCTCCCTCGTAGAAGTTGCCCTTGCCGCCAGCGGCGTTGTCGCCGCCGATTCCGAGGACGATACCTCCTATCTTTTGCATGGTCTCATAACCATTCGGACGCGCCCCGTCCCACGTAGTCGTGAGGGTTGTCATCGTCGCATCGCCACCCTTGAGTACAAAGGGGCCACCCGTCTTACCCTTCTGGTTGTTCTTCATGAGCGCCGTAGCGAAAGGGTATTTGAGCGAAATGCTGTTCGGATTCTTCCAATTTCCCGCCGCCCCGTTCCAGGTATAGACACCGCTCTCAAGGTCCGCACCGACCCAGGGGCCACTTCCGGCACCGGTGCCCCAGATAGCTTGGGAGGAGAACTCAACCGCATCCATGGTGCCTAGACCACCGGCCATGTCGTTTGTGGAGGCATTTCCGTAGTCGAAGCAGCAGCCTGAGCTGGAAGCCACTCCGTCGACCACCATGTACGTGCTCTCGGGTTGGTCGCCCGTTGGCGTCTTGTTCGGGGTATCGCAGCGATAGCCGGTTTGGTTCGGAATGCCACTACCACACGGAAGGATGTGGACCCCGTAGGCCGTACGGCCGGCGATCGTGATCTTGCCTAGGTCCGCGAACGCTTCGACGTCGGGTTGCCCCTTCTTGCTGCTATCGCCTGGGCAACCGGAACAATTCGGACACACGTGGGCCACCTTCATATCGTTGCCGTTCCCGGTCTGGTCATAGATGATCGAGATGGTGCAGGCCTTGGAGGTGGTGCCGCAGAACGCGTCCTGCACGGAAGCATCGGCAATTCCTATTCCGGCGAGCATGGGGATGTCTTTGGTTGTGCCATCCGACACCTTCTTCACTTGGTAGAGAGGCTTGCTGTAAGCGGCGAACATGGACCTCACGGTGCTGTGCGCGGCGACGCATGGTGTGTTGGCCGCAGCGAAGATGTCGCAGGGGCCAGAGCTGCCACAGATCGCAAGAGCACACGTCTGAACTCCAGTCACCTTGTAATCTCGTATGC
>OBLT010000288.1_pt1 | contig 35742 bp, 24 predicted proteins | sample 1518721 | NCBI WGS metagenome assembly OBLT01 (sample SAMEA3539307, study PRJEB22396) | soil metagenome | biome: tundra; feature: field; material: soil | place: USA | collected 2010-05 | depth 0.15 m | reverse complement strand
TACACGACGCTCTTCCGATCTGGGTGGACGGAGGGCGCCACGATCACGTAGCCGTCGTGCTTGACGTCGAGGCCATCGCCGAGCGTTCCGACCAGTCGACCGCTAGGCGCACGAAATACGAGGTGCCGTCCACCATCTGGCCCCCCTGTCCTAGCCTCGACGGTCTCCGGTAGCTTCCCCAACTCGACTTCAAGCGCAGCCAAGGTCCTATCGCCTCCGTGGCGAGGGTCGACGTCGAGGACCATGACGCCAGACGGGGCGCACGCCATGGCGACGTTCGCGCGGGGCATAGCGTCCCACCATTGCGTGATCTTGGCGCTGTCTGTGGTCGCGTCTCGATGACCGTGACCGGAAGCGGGCAGTTTGGAGCGTGGCTGGCATGGAAGCACATGCAGACCGCGAGCCGCGTAAGCCAAGGCAGCATCAAGGTGACCGACGCTGCTGTCAGCGAACGTCATGACCTAGCTCCTTGTCCGGACGTGCGGTGTCCCTCTGGGCGGACTCCTCGTTTGCCCGGATTCGCGTCAACCACCCAAGGACCGCCGAGCGCGGATACAACACCAACCGGGTTCCTGGAGGAGCGATACGGGGGATCAGTCCTCGACGTTCCCATTGCCTGATCCGCTCGGGGCGAACCTGAAGAAGTCGGGCCAGCTCCTTACGGGTGAGAAACCGTTCTTCGTCAGCCAAAGAGTTCTCGTTGGTCATCAAGAACACTCTGCGCGCACGAATGAACGGCTACGAACCAACAGAAGGTGCCGGACCTTCTGTTGGGTAATTAAAGGGGCACCCCCTTTTCTACTCTTGATTTTCTGGTAGGGCGGGTCCTTCCGAGCTGGCAGCCGCCACACGCTGGCGTGCCCTGATAATTGCCTGGTGTACGGCTCCTTCGCTGAACGGCTCGCCGATCCTCGCGCTCACGTACTTTGCTATCTCATGGATTTGCGCCCCAGCATCGGCTAGCAGCATGAGCCGGTGGTCTCGCTGGGAAGTGGTAGGCCGGTGCCCAATCGCGACGGGATGATCGGGAAGAATCTTCTTCAGCGCCATAACAAACAGCCTCCCCTGCGACGCCACTGATGAAACCGAGTTGCCAAAGCGCCGCCGAGCTTCCGCAAATACTTGCGGCAGAGGGTTGGACAGCAATGGTCCGAATGCGGAAGGACCGAGGACCTGCGGTATTCCTGTAAAAATGCGAACGATCTCTGATATGCGGTCTGCAACCTGAGCGCGGAACCTCTCCTGGCTAGGGCTAGCGCTCTCGTTTGCCAGCCATCGTTCTTGCACACGTTCTGCCGCCGTAACGAGCGCTTGCAGATCCTTCGCGAATGCGACAGCGTCCGGCGCGTCGGCCCCTGTAGCACCATCGATGCTCTCAAGCCAAAGGGCGTGAGGAAGCTCGAACAGAGAGATGACTCCTTTGGGAGCCTGTGGAAACCATCGGTCAAATACTTGAAACCACGAGAGCGCGGGATTTTTCTCACGAGTCTCTAGAAGACTTTCCACAGCCGCCTTGATCGCGGGCCATTTCCGCCGGAGAAGGGGATAGACAAGTCTCTCCTCGGGGGACGCCCCTGGGGATGCCCAATGTGTGAGCAGCCACGGCTCTGCGATGGTGGCGATTTCTGGCCACTCCGCCCTCATCTCCGCAACTGGCTTGCATTCAAGCGCGGCTAGTAGATCTCTCGCAGGCACCCCTGGAAGGAAACCTGCCACGAATGAGCAGAGTTCCTCAACGTTCGTGTCGGCAGCCACCGTGGCTTCCGGGTCGGCTACGCTCGAAGTTGTCTCGCCGTTGACAGCGTCGGCGTCGTGCTTTTCCTGCATCGGGACCCCCCTTGGACTGGAACTCCTGGTGTTAGACCTCGTCTGAAGGCAGTTTATTCGACCGGGCTCCCACCTTTTCGGCCACTGCGCCGTCGGTTGTTCTGGACAAAGTTCGATTTCGCCGGGAGAATTTCGGCGTGCGTGCTCTTCTTCTTCTCGCATTGGCGCTTATCGTCGGCGTGTTCATCGGCCGTGCCACGGTTTCGGGGACTCCGGCGAAGGCTCCCGAGAATGTCTGAACCTCGCCTATATCTCTATCGCAAGGCGGGGCGCGACGTCTGGGACGCCGAAATCTGGCTTTCAGACGGGCGTAGACGTGTCTGGAGAACCGGGATTTCGGATCGCGGGACAGCACAGGAAGCCGCCCAGAAACGGCTGAAGGAAATGCTCGGGCAATCGGACGGTACAGACACGCCGATGCCCGTGGACTACCACAGCGATGGTCCGTGCAGTTCACCGACAACCGATATGTGCGACCAATCGCCTCACGTTGGGCTACGACTGGCGCCCACAGGGGTGAACACGGCCGAGGCAATGCCCAGCAGGAAACTCGTCTCGGTAGCGGAAACCTCTGGTGCCGATCCTGCGTCGGGATGGAGCAACCGCCTGGATCGCTGGTTTTTCCGTGATCTCGCCTCCCTGTGGGGTTAGCTGTCGCGTCTGAAGGTAGGACCAGCAGCTGTCTGAAGGCTGCGCCCGCAGCGTCTGAAGGCTGCGCCCACAGCGTCTGAAGCCTGCATCCAGTGCCTGCGGCGAGAGCTCTGCAGCACCAGGTGGAGCGCCTGGCAGCGCCATCCGGAGGGTTCACAGCGCTAGCGCTCGGAGCGCACGGAGCAACACCACCAACCCCTGTGCATGCTGTACAGCACTGCTGGCAGTCTCGGTGGGGAAAGTCACCGATGGTGAGAAGGGCCCTTCGGCGCGCGCAGAGGAACGGCACAGCCGTCGCAGATGCGCGCGCGTTCGCAACGCTCGGAGCGATCCAACACCTGGATAATGCTAGCGCTAGCACTCCGAGTGCACGGCTCCGACGCACCAACCAGTTGCGCGAGATGGGCAGCCCTGCTGGCCGTCTCGGCGGGGTCCGTCACCGACCGTGAGCATGGCCTTTCGGCGCGTGCAGAGAGACGGCAAAACCATCCCAGATGCGCGCGCGTTCGCAACAGTCGGAGCGTTCCAGCACCTGCGTAATGCTAGCGCTAGCACTCCGAGTGCACGGCTCCGACGCACCAACCAGTTGCGCGCGATGGGCAGCCCTGCCGGCCGTCTCGGTGGGGACCATCACCGACGGTGAGGATGGCTTTTTCAGCGCGCGCAGAGGGAGGGCACAACCATCCCAGATGTGCGCGCGTTCGCAACGCTCGGGGCGTAATGCTAGCGCTATCGCTTGGAGCACACGGCTCCGCCGCACCAACCAGTTGCGCGGGATGGGCAGCCCTGCTGCCCGGCTCGGTGGGGGCCGTCACCGACGGTGAGGATGGCCTTTCGGCGCGCAGAAGGACGACATTACCATCCCAGATGTGCGCGCGTTCGCAACGCTCGGAGCGTTCCACACCTGCGTAATGCTAGCGCTATCGCTCGGAGCGCACGGCTCCGCCGCACCAACCAGTTGCGCGTGATGGGCAGCCCTGCTGGCCGTCTCGGTGGGGCTGTCACCGACCGTGAGGATGGCTTTTCGGCGCGCGCAGGGGGACAGCACAACCATCGCAGATGCGCGCGCGTTCGCAATGCTCAGAACGCTCCGGCACCTGCGTAATGCTAGTCTCCGGCGCGATCTGAACGGGATCGACATCAGCCAGGCGGTGAACTCCGTATCGCTAGCGCTAGCGTTACTGGTGGCAGAGCCAGTGGCGCCGATCACTGCGCTGAATGGCGAGGCCCAGCGTGCAGCGCAGCCATCGCTGGGTGCGCAGCAGTTTAGCGCAACCATCGCAGAGGTACGCGCTCGCAATACTCGGCGCTCGTATGCCGATCACAGCGTTAGCTATACAAGAGGTGGACCTTCGTGGCGTTTTAGGACTACCATCGAAGGATCGGCATGCATTGGAGTCGGCACATGAAGAGTAGAATGCTGATCGTCGCCTCGCTGGCGATGATGTCCGCACTTGTCGGGGCGTGCTCAAAATCCACGAGCCGAAGTGAATCCTCCGCCTCCACGACTGCGGCCGACAAAAGCAAGGACAACGCTGCTCACGTTGAACAAGAGCACGAGGCGGCCAGAGTGGCCATCGGCGAATGCTTGGCCAACGTAGAGCGCAATCTTGACTACTGGGAAGACGCGCTGAGCACGGTAAGTGGAGTCGCGGCACAATGCCCGTTCGCCATCATGAAGATCCGCCACATTGCCAGCCTACTGGATAGCTGTCTTGCAGTGGTTAGCTCATCCAAAGACCGTGGGCTCTCACAGGATGAATTCACAAAAAACAGGGTCAACATTGAGGATCGCCTTAGAGGAGTGCAGAGCAAGTTACTTCCGGACTCGAAACTCATGGTTTTGTGCAAGAAGTGGATGGCTCAACTCATGGCTCTCCCGGTCGATGGTCCTCCAACGACAAGCATACCGGATGGTCGTTGCCCAACGCATGGTCAGATAATGCGTGATGCTCGTAACCGCTACAACTCGGTTTGCCCTGACATGGGCACCTGTGCTCACAAGCTGCAAATTGCAGACCGCAAACCAGACCCCTACGACAAGACCCGGTGCGACGCCAGCGTGAGGCTCGGCAGGGGCAACGTATTCATCTCCGCCCTTTACCGCAACCATGGCGGAAATTGGCAATTGGAAGCGATCAACTAGGTCTGGTCGGCCAGCCTTCAATGCTGCTTGTCGGTCTTCGGCGGGCTGACGGGTGGAGGGTAGAGTAAGTCAGCGGCTTCCTTCGCAAGTTGGCTCAATTCCGGCCCTGTCCTTCCGTGAAGCGCACCAGTGTAATAGTCTCCTGCTGAAACATCGCCCTCTGCTGCTTGGTCCTCCGCGAGCAGGTTGAGGGCCATTCCGCAGGCATCAGCGTGGTCGGTTGGTTTTGGTTCTTGCTCGCTCACTCGTTCGGCAAGCTTCTCGGCCGGACTCTTCTTCTTTTTGACCATCTTGGCCGCCATCATGCCCGCACATGCAGAGAGTTACAATCACACCGTGGCACGTACTCAAGGCACCACACCCCGAGCCTGGTCGCCCGGATCTACCTCGTCCGCGTGCCGCCGGTACGCTAGTTGCTAGTCCGAGCACGCCGACCTTCCTCACCGGCCGGTCACATGTACCCCTGGCCATGCTGGACCCTAGCGGGGCTACAGACTGAGGGTAATATTTCCGGCTCCGTCAACCTGGAAGCCGCAGGACTTCCAGAACTTGCGTCGTCGACCAATTTCAGGATCGCCTCTCAGTTCACCGCAGATTCTCCGGTATCTTGCACCACTGGCGGTCCTTTGGAGTATCTCGATTGCTTGAGCCCCGAAGCCATGACCTCTGAGGCCAGTGTGAATATTGATGTCCACGATCTTGAGAACGTCTTCCGAGAGTGTCGCTAGGGTCATGTCGCCCACATGGTGGGGACCGCTCATCACCCGAAGGTCGATATCTGAGACCTTCCGAAAGCAACCACGAAGATCATCGAGGGCCGCATTGCGAAAGAAAAGGGCAACGGGGTCATTGCAATGAAGTACCTCTGCGACGAACGCACGCCGTTGAGCTTCCTCGGGATCGCCTAGTTTTCGCAAAGCTTGCCCAAATTCCTGCGCGGTTTGCAGCTCAAGCCTACATTCGCGTTTTCGCAAAGCTTCCTCCATGTTCAGCCGACAGTTTCCCTCCAGCGTTGATCGCCGTCAACAAGCGCGCCAAGGATGCCAAGGATCACGACGCGCTTGAAATGCGAGATGCGGTCCCGGAGAGTGCGAAGTTGGTCATCCGTGTGTCTCTGGTAACGCCTTCGTCGAACTGTGATCATGATGCTCCCCTCCGTGGCAGTGGTCATCGCGTCCTCGCGGATGGTTGAGCTCCATCCTCCTCGCCTCGTCCGCTTCGATTTCTGGACACATCATGAGGCCGCGGGCGGGGCCGCGACGGCGACGGGAGAATTTCAATCAGTAGTGCTAGGCTGTGATTGTCAAAGGCTCTCGGGGCGGACGCCCGCGTGCTGGACGACCCGCAGGAGCGCGAAGGAAAGCAATCTCAATAATGTCGCCGGCACTGTCGGCCGCGCGGAAACAGTTACCGCCTTGACAGAGCCTAGCTCTGCAACGCAAGGTTGCTTCAGTTGAACGGACCACTTGGAGGCTACCTCATGTCCGACCAATCTGTCGACGAAACATCATCATCGAATGATCTTCCACTTTGCCCGAAGTGCGGGGCGCCTGGTCAGGTGAACCCAAACTCGCTGTCCGTGCCGTCAATGGTCGCGTACTATTGCACGAATGCAAGGTGCACGGCAGAGGTTCGACCGCACAACTGGCTCGTTCGGAAGGCTGGCAGTTAGTGCCTACCGCTTCCGTCTTCACCTCCTCAGGATCGTCCGAGGTACAAAGGGCTGACGACCTCAAGCGTATAACGAGGTTGCACGAGGCCGCGCACGCCGTTTTCCACGCCTCGCTCGTGGGAACCTGTTGTTGTGAGGTCCACGTCTGGGGCTCAGGAAAATATGAGGAAGCTTTCACTGTCAGCTGTCCGGAGGGAAATGAGCAAACTCCCGCTCACGTACGTGCGATAGCGGCGCTGGCCGGCCCCGCAATCAACGCCCTTGCGGGCCAGGCCTCGGACCAGGATGAACGCCTTTGGCTCTGGCGTGGCACACTTGGAGACTACGTCAAGGCGGCCAGCCTCGTGGCCAAAGAGGCGGATATCCTCGCCTTGTGGGACAGCGCTGTGGCGCTCGCGCAAAGCCTCCGGCCGGCGATAGAAGCTGTCGCCGACCTGCTGGCCAATGAGTCGCGCCTCACCGAGGATCACGTTGACGCAGCGGTCAGGGCCTATCCACCACTTCGGCCGCTGCCTTCGGACATGCGCAAGCTAATCAAGCCCGATCTCCTCGCTGACTGGGATTCCGACTCGGAGAGCAAAGACGCGCAACAGTCCGGAAGTGGAAGTGCGGCAACCCACTCTGGCGACACGTAGAAGCCGTGACCACTCGTAGCCAAAAGGCGGCAAGTGATATTCGAGGACCGGAGTCATGGGTGACCGACTGGAAGCCCAATCGCAACCTTCCTCGACGGGGAGGGCATGCATGAGCACCAACCGGAACGCCCGTGATCACTGCCGGCCCGACTAGGAAACCGCCATCGTATCCGGTTCAGCTACTGGGCGGACCCTCTTCCCAACCCCAAGGGTCGGATGCCACTCACGATTCCTCCAACTCCTGCAGAAGGTCGAGTAGCCCTCGGCGCATCACTCTGAGGTCGCGGGCGTGCCGCCAATGTTCTCGCAAAGCGGCGAGGCGAGCAAGTATCGGGTCATCGGCGTTTTCCCCGGCCAAAACGCGAGTTACAGTGTTACATGCCTGCTTTGCGTCAGTGCCTTCTGGCGCGTCAGCGGGCCCGGCGAGCAGGCGTAAGTGGCTGTTTTCACTTCTGCAGTTGACGCCAGTTCGATCTGGCTCAGCAGGACCGTCGCCTCCGAGCCCCGTCTCGCGCTCCATTCTTTTAGTTCGGCGCAGCCATGAGCTCGCGCTCGGCTTCTCGCAGAACGCGTCGCCAGTCGGGATCGGTGGGCACGGCGGCTACAGCCTTGCGGTACATGCGGACCGCGTCGCCGATGCGGCCCACCCGGCGCAAGAGATCCCCGTAGTCGACCAATGTCTGGTGGCAGCCGTCGTGGTCGTGTCGCAGGGCTTGCTCGAAGAGATCGGCGGCCCGGTCGTCGTTGCCGGCTCGGCTGTGGGCGATGGCGGCCTGATGGAGAATCCAGTGATCTTCGGGCTCCATGTGCAGTGCCCGATCGTAGGACTCGGCGGCTTCGCCGTGGCGGCTCATTTCGGCCAGAATGTCGCCGCGAATGGCGGCGACCATGAAGGCGTCGCCACCACGATCTTCCGCGGCCAACGCCATCTCCAGCGCCTCGCGCGACCTCCCCTGCTCAAGCAACGCCTGCGCCAGCTTGGCCCGGGCCAGGGCGTAGCTCTCGTCGCGAGTCAGCGCCTCGCGGTAGGCAGCCTCAGCCTTTCCAGCCTGGCGAGCTTCCATGAAGGCGTCGCCCAGCTCGCGCCAGCCGTCTACCAACGCGGGATTCAGCTCGGTCGCGCGGCGAGCAGCGTCGAGCGCGCCACGGTCTCGCGTGGCATTGAGGGTCTCGGCGAGAACGGCCTGACAAACCCCGAGATCCGGCCGCTCTCCCACCGCCACGCGGGCTTGGCGAACGGCTTCGTCGAGGTCGCCCTGTTCCAGCGCATCGCGGGCCTTGAGCAAGGCGCGCAAGGCAACCGTGAGATTGGGATTGGGCCGCGCTAGACGCGGCAGATCCTCGTCACCGCCGATCAAGGCCCCGACCACCCTACTCGCGAGCTCGGCCCGGGACAAATCGCCCAGGACGTGCGCGCGCAAGGCCTCGCCACGCCAATAGGCCCCGGTCGATGCTGCGGCTCCGCCCAGCGCCTCCAGCGCGCGCTGCTTGGCCTTGTCGTCGCCACCCTCATTCGCCAGCACGAGCAGGATCGCCGCCGCATCCAAGCGAGCGTCGTCGTCGCGAGCCGTGAGCGGCTCCAGTCCAAGCGCATCCTCGATGGCGGCCAGCGCCCGGCCGGGTTCGCCCTTGTCGAGCGCGCGCAACGCCACCTGGATGACCAGGGCGGGTCCGGGCGGGCTGGCACAGCGAAGGGCTTCGTCGAGCACGGCGTCGATCTCGCTCTTGCGCCCGGCGTCCTCGAGAAAGTCGATGAGGTGGACCCAATGTTCCGCCAGCCCAGGATCCCGGTGGCACAACTCTCGCGCCAGGGCCAGCGATTCGGCGCCTTCTCCCAGGGCGATCTCGCCCAGACACGCCGACAGGAAGCGCAGAAAGCTACTGCCGACCCTATCGACGCTGCGGTCACCCACTTCCACGACAGGCGGCTCGCCATCCGGACTGGCCTCGAAGTCGAGCGCGAAAATGCGCAAGCCACGTCTGGCGACTGGCCACAGCCCCTTCCAGTCTTGCGGATGGGCAGCATCGCGCAAGATGTGCTGAGCTTCCTCGAATCCGAGGAGATGCAAATACACGCCTTCTTCCGAGGAGCCCTCCGAAGAGCCTTGCCCCGATTCGGCCGACAAGCTCGCGTTTGATAACGCCCTTGCCGCCGATGGTGGACGCGCCAGCTTTCCTCCGTCGTAGCGATCGGCAAAGGCCGTGTATCCGGGTGAAACCGCGCTCGGAAACAGCGTCCTCAACTTGCCAAGTCGCACCTCGCCTCCCTGCGCCTTGGCAAGCTCGCAGCCGGGTGTGTGCTCACACTGTTCCTCTATCTCTAGCAAGAGCGTACGTACGGGGTCCGCCATGCACGGGGTATACGCACGCAGGAAGTCGCAGGCAAGTGATACGAACGCCCCACAAGTGACGAAAAGGAGATTCGATGGTCGTGCGCGTGACCATCGACGAAAGCGCGTCCGAGTTGTTGACGTACACCCCCTAATGCGTCACACTACGTCGGTTTCCGGTTTGAATTCTACAAGCTGTCTGTACCTCTGGTTGAGTCAGCGTGTAGAATACAATGCCGCTTCGAGGCTATCTGTATGGCGAAGGTTCTGCTCTGTGACGACGAAGAAGCTCTGTGCCGAGGTATGGCGCGACTTCTCCGTACTGTCTCCTACGAGGTGGTTACCGCCGATGGCCCTGGCGGGCTTGAGCGACTCGAGCGTGAAAACTTCGACGCGGTCGTGACTGATCTGCGCATGCCGGGCGTGGACGGTTTCGGAATTCTAGATGCGGTTCGACTGAAGTCCCCGATGACCCCGGTGATCGTCATGAGCGGCAGCGCCGAAGTTACCGACGCCGTCCGCGCGATGCGCTCGGGTGCGCGCGACTTTCTGGTCAAGCCTGTCGAGCTGCGCAGCCTGGAAGAGGTTCTGGCCAGCGCGCTCGGTTTCTCGAACACGATGATCCCGTCGACGGGTCCCGATCCCCTCGCGTGGCGAGACCGAAATGCGCCATGGCTGCTCGGCAGCGACCCGACCATGGTCAGCGTGCTCTCTTTGCTCGCGCAGGTAGCGGACACCAACTGCACCGTGCTCATCACCGGGGATTCGGGAACCGGAAAAGAGCTGGTCGCGCGTTCGTTGGTGGCGGGGTCTTCCCGGGCGAAAAAGCCCTTCGTGGCCGTCAACTGCGCCGCCATCCCGGTCAACCTCGTCGAATCCGAGCTATTCGGGCACGCGCGCGGTGCGTTCACCGGTGCCACTTCCTCGCGCGTGGGGCGGTTCGCCGAGGCCGACGGCGGGACCATCCTGCTCGACGAGATCGGCGAGATGGAGTCGGCGGTGCAAGCCAAGCTGCTGCGCCTGATCCAGGATGGCGTCTTGCGCCCCGTGGGCGACGAAACCGATCAAAGGATCGACGTTCGTATCCTGGCCGCGACCAACCGCAAGCTCGATTCCGACGTCGCTTCGGGCCGCTTCCGGGCCGATCTCTTCTGGCGCCTGAACGTCATCCCCATCGAGGTTCCGCCGCTGCGCTATCGCGCCAGCGACATTCCCCTCCTGTGCGACTACTTCATTCGTCGCTTCAACGAGAAAAACCGGCGTAGCGTCCTCGGCCTGCAGCCGGAGGCCATGGCGGCGCTCAAGCGCTATCCCTGGCCAGGTAACATCCGCGAGCTCGAGAATCTGCTCGAACGCTTAGTCATCCTGAAAGGATCGGGAAGCATCGGACTGACAGATATTCCGCCCAATGTGCGCCAGGCTTCGCACGGCCGCGTCACCCCGGTCACGCCCATGCCCGATCTGCCTAGCGACGGAACCGACCTGCGCGCGATTCTGGAATCCGTCGAGGATCGCATGATCGCCGAGGCGCTTGAGCGCACGGGCGGCAACAAGAACCGCGCGGCCGAGCTCCTGGGACTCAACCGCACCACGCTGGTCGAGAAGCTACGCCGCAAGCGCAGCGCGATGACCTCGACGCCGTAGGCGCCAGCGCGGTCGGCGGATCGCGAGATCCCTATACTAGCTCGGCCAGCGCCCGTGCCATGCGCGCGAGGCCCTTCTCGATGTTGGGCTGGGCCGTGGCGTAGGAGAGGCGAACGAATCCGGGTGCGAAGAAGGCCGAGCCAGGCACCACCGCGATCTTGTCCTCTTCGATCAAATACTGGCACAGGTCCAAATCGTCCGCGATGAGACGGCCTTGCTTGCTCCGCTTGCCCAAAAACGCCGACACGTCCGGGAACGCATAGAACGCACCCTTGGGCTCGGTGCAGGCCACGCCGGGCATGTCCCGCAGCCCCGCCAGCATGTACTTGCGACGTTTGTCGAACTCCAGGCGCATGGTTTCGAGCTCGTCGCTCGGCCCTTCGATGGCGGCTAGTGCTGCCGCCTGGCTGACTGCAGCCGCGTTGGTGGTCGATTGGCCCTGCAGCGTGGCCATGCCCTCAATGACCTCGGCCGGGGCGAGGCAGAAGCCGATGCGCCACCCGGTCATGGCATAGGTCTTGGACACGCCATCCACGATGATGGTGCGCCTGCGGATGTCGGGACCAAAGGTCGCCGGCTGCACAATACGCGCGCCGCCGTAGCAAAGGCTGCGGTAGATGTCGTCTGTCAAGAGCCACAGGTCGCGTTTGAGGGCTAGGTCGGCGATGGCGCGCAGGGTGAGCTCGTCGTAGATCGCGCCGGTCGGGTTCGAGGGCGAGCAGAGCACGATCATGCGCGTGGCGGGCGTGATGGCCCTGGCGATGGCGTCGGGGTCGAGCGCGAAATTGTCTGCCGCCCGGGACAGAACCGGAACTGGCGTGGCGCCGGCCAGCTTGGCGATCTCGGCGTAGCTGACCCAGCACGGTGCGGGCAGGATGACTTCATCGCCCGCGTCTAGCAAGGCGTGGAAGGCATTGTGAATGACCTGCTTGGCCCCTGCGCTGACCATGACCTCGCCAGCGGATACTGCGAAGCCGTGCGCCCTGGCGAACCATTCGGCCACCGCCTTGCGCAACTGGGGTGTGCCTTCAACGGCGGTGTACTTGGTAGCGCCATTGTCGAGCGCCCGCTTGGCTGCCTCCTTGATGTGGCTGGGCGTATCGAAGTCCGGTTCGCCCGCGGCGAAGCTGATGACTTCGACGCCCTGGGCGCGCAGCTCGGCCGCCTTCGCGGTCACCTTCATGGTCATCGACGGGGCGACAGAAGACAGACGATTTGCAAGCCCTAGCGGCATGTTACGGAATCTTCCTAAACTTCTTCTTTAACGTCGGCATGATGACCTTGGGGACCAGTCGCGAGACGTCGCCACCCATCATCCCGACCTCTCTGACCAGGGACGAGGACACGTAGAAATTCTCCTCGTTGGTGGGCAGAAAGATGGTCTCGATGTCCGGGGCAAGCTGCCGGTTCATGTGAGCGAACTGAAACTCGTATTCAAAATCCGCCACCGCGCGTAGACCACGAATCAGGAAGCGGGCGCCACGCGCGCGGGCGAAGTCCACCAGCAGCCCGTGAAACGCCTCCACCTTGACACGCTCGTTGTCGCCCACCACGTCCCGGATCATGCGCGTGCGCGTAGCCAAGGGAAAAAGCGGCCGCTTGTTGACGTTCACGGCCAGGGCCACCACCACTTGATCGAACAGACCGAGTGCCCGGCGCATGATGTCCCAATGCCCGTTGGTGATGGGGTCGAAGGTCCCTGGGTAGATGGCGACCAGGCGCTTGCGGGCCGGCACTAGGCGAGCTCCCACTGGCAACGATAGAACGAAACGCCCGTGTCGCCATAGAATCGGCGATCGACCATTTCGAGGGTGCCGGCCTTCTTTGGCGGCAGATGATGGCGGTCGTGTTCGACGATGACCACGGCGCCGTTGTCCAGGACCTTGCCGCCGGAGAGCAAAGCCAGCACGGGCTCGACCTCGCCAGCGGCGTACGGCGGATCCACGAAGACCCAGCTGAATTTGTCGCCCTTTTCCTCGGACAGGCGCTGCAAGGCCAGGGCGACCCGGCTGTCCAGCACGCGGGCCCGCTCGGCCAGACTGAACTCGCGCAGGTTACGGTGGAGGGCGGAGAGTGCGCGGTGATCGCGCTCGACGAAGGTGGCCCGGCTAGCACCGCGTGAAAGCGCCTCGATGCCCAGTGCCCCGGTGCCTGCGAACAGGTCGAGCACGGGATTCGGCGATAGCGGCCCCAGAATATTGAAGATGGCCTCGCGTACCTTTGCCCCAGTGGGCCGGGTTGTGGCACCCCGAGGCGCTCGAAGCTTGCGCCCGCGTTCGGCACCGGCTGTTACCCGCATTTGCGTCGTACCTACCGCGGACGTCGCCGGTAGTCAACGTGGCGGACGGGCCACCGTCGCCAGCAGTTCCGCAACCCAGCAATGACCTAGGCAGGTTATGCTCGACCCATGCTCGACGCCTTGCTCAACACCCATGCTGTCCGCCGCCTCATCGACCTGGCGCTCGAAGAGGATTTGGGCCGTGGCGACGTCACGACCCAGGCCGTCGTCGAGGCAGACGCCACGGCCGCGGCCCATCTTGTCGCGCGCCAACCGATGGTGCTGGCTGGGCTGGGAATCTGCACGGCAGTCTTCGAGCGCGTGGATGCTTCCGTCGCGGCGGTCGCGCTGGCCAAGGATGGAGATCGCCTGGCCGCGGGCGCGTGGGTGGCGACCTATACCGGCAAGGCGGCATCGCTGCTGGCGGCGGAGCGGACGGCGCTCAATTTCGTGCAGCGCCTGTCGGGCATCGCCACGTTGACCAAGGCCTTCGTCGACGCCGCCGCGGGCACGGATCTGCGCATCGCCGACACGCGCAAGACCACGCCCGGCTTTCGCTTGCTGGAGAAGTACGCGGTTCGCATGGGCGGAGCCAGCAACCACCGCTTCGACCTGGGCTCGGGCGTCCTCATCAAAGACAATCACGTGGCGGTCGCGGGCGGGGTCGGCGAAGCCGTGCGACGAACGAGGGGCAAGATCCCGCACGGCCTCAAGATCGAGGTCGAGGTCGACTCGCTGGGCCAGCTCGACGAAGCCCTGGACGTGGGCGCCGACATCGTCCTCCTCGACAACTTCAGCCTCGCCGACATCGAGAAGGCGGTGGCCAGAACGCGTTCGCGCAAGCCTCACCCTTTACTTGAGGTTTCCGGCGGAGTGACCCTGGAACAAATAGCGAATCTGGCGCGCACTGGAGTTGACATCGTGTCCGCCGGCGCGCTCACCCATTCGGCGCCTGCTGTCGATCTGGCCCTCGACATCGTGGTCCACGGCGCGGGCAGCGGCGTGGAAAAAACGGCGTGACCGACTCCGACCTCGATCCTTCTGCGCTGCTCCCCGCCCTGGCTTCCTGCCGCCTGGGCCGGCCCATCGTGTACCTGTCTTCCTGCACGTCGACCAATGATGAGACGGCCACGCGTGCGCTTGCCGGTGCCGAGGAAGGATTGCTGGTCGTGGCCGGCGAGCAAACGGCCGGGCGCGGACGGCGTGGGCGAGTGTGGCTTTCGCCCGCAGGCGGGAACCTCACCTTCTCGCTCCTTCTTCGCCCCGTCCTGCCCGCACAGCAGGCAACCCCGGTGACCCTGCTGGCCGGTGCTGCGCTGGCCACGTCCCTCGCCGGTCTCGGCTTCTCGCCGCGGCTCAAATGGCCCAACGATGTCCTGCTCGACACCACTGATGGACCACGCAAGGTCGCCGGCATCCTCACGGAAATGGCAAGCGAAGCTGGCAACGTGCGCCACGTTGTCCTTGGCGTGGGCATCAACGTGAACGCCGAGCCGTTCCCTGGTGAGCTCGCCGCGCGCGCCACCTCGCTTCGGATCGCGCGCGGCCTGCGCCTCGAACGTGGTGAGGTTCTCGCGGCCTTTGTCCGTGCCTTCGAACCCATCTACGACCACTTCGTCGCCCACGGCCCCGCCTCCGCGCTGGCCACCTGGAACCGGCACGCCGTACTCGGCCAGCCCTGCGCCATCGAACGCGGTGGCGGTCGAATCGAGGGCATCGCGCAAGGCGTGGACCGGTCCGGCGCCCTGCAGATCCGAACCGCCACCGGCGATGTGATTCTCGTACACGCGGGCGAAGTCAGCTGGATTTCGCTGCCCAGCGCGTGAGCGAAGTCGGGCTTTGCCCGACGGAGCTCATCGCGGGGGATGGAAAGGACCCTCTCAGGGTCCTTTCGTGAAATGCCTAAGCGAAGTCGGGCTTTGCCCGACGGAGCTCATCGCGGGGGATGGAAAGGACCCTCTCAGGGTCCTTTCGTGAAATGCCTAAGCGAAGTCGGGCTTTGCCCGACGGAGCTCATCGCGGGGGATGGAAAGGACCCTCTCAGGGTCCTTTCGTGAAATGCCTAAGCGAAGTCGGGCTTTGCCCGACGGAGCTCATCGCGGGGGATGGAAAGGACCCTCTCAGGGTCCTTTCGTGAAATGCCTAAGCGAAGTCGGGCTTTGCCCGACGGAGCTCATCGCGGGGGATGGAAAGGACCCTCTCAGGGTCCTTTCGTGAAATGCCTAAGCGAAGTCGGGCTTTGCCCGACGAGGCTCATCGCGGGCAATGGAAAAGACCCTCCCAGGGTCCTTTCGTGAAATGCCTAAGCGAAGTCGGGCTTTGCCCGACGAGGCTCATCGCGGGCAATGGAAAAGACCCTCCCAGGGTCCTTTTCCATAGAGTAAACTCCCGCCGCTTTGACCATCCTACAGGCCGCCGTCCTCGGACTCGTCCAGGGCATCACCGAATTCCTTCCCATCTCGTCCACCGCGCACCTGCGCTTGGTGCCCGCCCTTCTCGGCTGGCCAGACGGCGGGGCTGCCTTCGCGGCGGTCATCCAGCTCGGCACGTTGCTGGCCGTGATTGGCTTCTTCCTGCGCGATCTTTTGCGCATGATCGCTGCAGCGGCAAAACCCGCCACGCGAAATACCATCGACGCGCGCATGCTGCTCTATATCGTCGCCGGCACCGTGCCCATCGGTGTGGTTGGGCTACTGGCCAGACACGCCATCGAAGGACCGCTGCGCTCCATCGTGGTGATCGCCAGCTCGATGCTCGTGGTCGGAATCGTGATGGGGATCGTCGAGAAGACCGCGCGCCACGAGCGCCCCCTCGAGTCTTTCACCCTGCGCGACGCTCTCATCGTCGGCATGGCGCAGTCGCTGGCGCTGGTTCCCGGCACGTCGCGCTCGGGGATCACCCTGATCGCGGCCATGATTCTGGGCTTTCGCCGCGATGCCTCGGCTCGCTTCTCGTTCTTGCTTTCCATTCCCGCCGTCGCCGCCGCCGGCGTCTTCGAGCTGCCCAAGCTGCTCCACGATCGCGAGGTGGGAGCCACCGCGCTGGCGACCGGGCTGCTGGTCGCCGCCGTGTCCGGCTATCTGAGCGTGGCCTGGCTTCTGCGCTTCTTGCGCACGCGCACGACCTACGGTTTCGTCGTCTATCGCGTGATTTTGGGGCTCGCGCTGATTGCCGCCGTGCTCGGTGGGATGAGCACCTAATCCAAATCGAGTTTGCTTTCGCGCGAGTAGCGGCATCCCATCAAGAACAATTCGTTTTGTGCCCCACAATCCTGGACACCGCGGGGCAGGCTGAGTATGCTTCGCCGGCTTGCAAACGGTAATCCTAAGCATGGCTGGGCCCATAGCTCAGCGGTCAGAGCTGGCGGCTCATAACCGCTCGGTCCCTGGTTCGAATCCAGGTGGGCCCACTCTACAAGCGCCTGCCGGATTGTCCTTCGCCTGTTGTCAGAAATCGGGCCACGACGAAAGCCCAGGAGGAAAAGTTGCGCGATCAGCTTAAGCGTCTCGAGGAACTTCAGAGATACGACGCTCAAATTCAAGAACTGACCAACGCACACAAGGCGATACCCGCCAAGCTCGAAGCCTCCCAGAGCGACTTTTCCCGGGTCGAGACGCTGCTCGAAAGCGAACGCACGCAGCTCGCGGAGTCTCAGCGCTACTACTCCGAACAGAAGAACCAGCTTCAGTCCGACGAGAGCACGGCTACCGGCGCCAAGCACAAACTGTCGCTGGCCAAGAATTCCAAGGAATACGTTGCCGCCCAGCGCGAAATGGAAGCAACCCGCGAGAGCGTGCAGACGCGCGAGCAGGAGATCGCCAAGCTGATCGAGGCCGTGCAGGCCAAGGAGAAGCTGCTCGCCGAGCGCGCCGCCGAGCTGGATGTTTTGCGCAAGTCCATCGACAAGGACGCCGAGGTGGCGCGCAAGAAGATGGCCGAAATCGACGGCAAGATCGCCGCCATCAAGGTCGACCGCGACAAGGTCGCCGCCGGCATCCGACCGGACGTGCTCAAGCGCTACGGCGCCATCCGCATGCGCCGTGGCTTGGCTGTCACCACGGTTCGCAACGGCACCTGCCAGGGTTGCAACATGAACGTCCCTCCGCAGCTCTTCAATGTCCTTCAGCGCGGCACCTCCATCGAGACCTGCCCCTACTGCCACCGCATCGTCTACTGGGAAAACCTGATGAAGGACGATCCGGCGGCCGAGAAGCCGCCGGCGTAATGGGAACCCTGGGAGGGTTCTGCTCTGCACTCGGCACCTACCTCCCACCCTGCCCACCCCGCGCTTCGCGCGGCCTCGCCCAACCCTCCCGCGATGGTCCGCGCCGAGCAAAGCTCGGCGGCTCCCCACGCGACTTGCCACGTCCTTCGCGCTATACTGCGCCTGCTTCCCGCTGGAGCTCGAAAGGTGGTCGCGGTGGTGCATACGCGCCGCCGAGGAAAGTCCGGGCTCCTTGGGCAGGGTGCTGGCTAACGGCCAGTCGAGGTGACTCGAAGGACAGTGCAACAGAAAACAGACCGCCAGGCGCGCGGGTAACCGCGCGATCGGGTAAGGGTGAAACGGTGTGGTAAGAGCACACCGCCCTCCTGGTGACAGGAGGGGCACGGCAAACCCCACCTGGAGCAAGACCGAAAAGGGATCGCGGGAGAGCCCGCCGGCGTGGCCCGCGTCGATTCCAGATCCTGAGTTGGTCGCTTGAGCCGTCCGGCAACGGGCGGCCCAGATGAATGACCACCACCCGCGCAAGGCAACGAACGCGGGAACAGAACCCGGCTTACAGCCGAACTCCAACGGGAAGCACCTAAATTTCCTTCTCCCCGCCCGCGGGCGAGGGCGCGGCGAAGCCGCGGGGGCAGGGGAAGGGCGTGCAGGACCCGAAGTGCCCGCAGGGCTGAGAAGGCCAGGATGAGGGGCTCCTATCCGGTTCTTCGCGAGGCCGCTGGGCGCTTGCCGAGCAGCTCCGCCAGAAATTGGCCGGTGTAGGAACGTGGGTTGGCCGCGACTTCTTCGGGGGTGCCGGCTGCGATGACTTCGCCACCAGCGGCGCCGCCTTCGGGGCCGAGGTCGATGACGTAGTCGGCGGTCTTGATGACGTCGAGGTTGTGCTCGATGACCAGCACACTGTTGCCGGCGGCCACCAGGCGGTCGAGCACGGCGAGCAGGCGGCGGACGTCGTCGAAGTGCAAGCCGGTGGTCGGCTCGTCGAGAAGGTAGAGCGTGCGGCCGGTGTCGCGCTTGGCCAGCTCGCGCGACAGCTTCACGCGCTGGGCTTCGCCGCCTGAAAGCGTCGTCGCCGACTGGCCGAGGGCGATGTAGCCCAGACCCACATCGTCGAGGGTGCGCAGGATGTGCGAAAGCTGGCGGTGGTTCTCGAACAGGGCCAGCGCCTCGGACACGCTGGTCTCCAGCATCTGCGCGATGTCCAGGCCCTTCCACTTCACGCGCAGGGTGGCGTCGTTGTAGCGCCGGCCGCGGCACACCTCGCACGTCACGTGCACGTCGGCCAGAAAGTGCATCTCGACGGTTTTCACGCCGTCGCCCTCGCAGGCCTCGCAGCGACCGCCTTTCACGTTGAAGGAAAATCGGCCTGGACCAAAGCCGAAGGTCTTGGCCTCCGCCGTTCCCGAGTAGAGCTCGCGGATGTGGTCGAAGGACTTGGTGTAGGTCGCTGGATTCGAGCGCGGCGTGCGGCCGATGGGTTTTTGGTCGATGTCCACGACCTTGTCGATCTGGTCGATGCCTTCCAGCTTGCTGAACGCGCCGACCTGTTCCATGCCGCCGTAGAGCTGGCGCCGCAGCGCCGGGTGCAGGATGCCGTTGATGAGCGATGATTTGCCCGCGCCGGACACGCCGGTGATGGCGAGCAGGACGCCCAGCGGGAACTCGACGTCGATGTTGCGCAAGTTGTGCTCACGCGCCCCGCGCACGCTGATGAACCCCTTGGGCTTGCGCCGCGTATCCGGCACCTCGATGCGCATGGTGCCCGCCATGTACCGCCCGGTCAGCGAGCTCTTGTTCGCCGCAATCTCCTTGGGCGTGCCGGCCGCCACCACGTGACCACCCTGCCGCCCTGCCCCGGGCCCGAAGTCCACCACGTGATCGGCCGACTCGATGGTTTCGGCGTCGTGCTCGACCACGATCACGCTGTTGCCCAGGTCGCGCAGCCGGCGCAGGGTCGCGATGAGACGGAGATTATCTCGCTGATGCAATCCAATCGACGGCTCGTCGAGCACGTACATCACGCCGGACAGCTCAGATCCGAGCTGCGACGCCAGACGAATGCGCTGGGCCTCGCCACCCGACAGCGACGACGCCACGCGGTCGAGGGTCAGGTAGTCGAGGCCGACGTTGAGCAAGAAGCCGAGGCGCGTGCGCACCTCTTTCAGAATCTCGGCGGCGATTTGCGCGCGCGAGCCGGTCAGCGGAAGCTCGCTGAAATATTTCTCGGCCTCGCCCACCGTCTGCGCGGTGACATCGACGATGCTCTTGTCGCCGAGGAAAACCGCGCGCGATTCCGGGCGCAGTCGCTTGCCCTTGCAGGCCCGACATAGCTGTTCGCGAAAGTACTTGCCCAGCCACTGCCGCATCATCTCGGAATGGGTGTCGCGCCAGCGGCGCTTGATATTGTTCGCCACGCCTTCGAAGCGCAGAGCCCACGAGCCGCCGCCGTGCTTGCCCGTCCAACTCACCTGCACGCGGCGCTCGCCCGTGCCGAAAAGCACGATCTCGCGCTGGCGCGGCGTGAGCTGCTTCCACGGCTTCTTGAGCGGGATGCCCATCTCCTTTTCAAGGGCCGCGGCGATGCGCGTGGTCCAGCCCTCCTCGCGCGCGAAGCGTTCGCCCCACGGTTCGATGGCGCCCTCGGCGATGGAAAGGTCGCCGTTGGGCACGACCAAATCCGGATCGACCTCCAGCTTGGAACCGAGGCCGTTGCAGTCCACGCACATGCCAAGTGGGCTGTTAAAGGAAAACGACTGCGGCGACAGCTCGGGCAGGCCCACGCCGCAGCTCGGGCACGCGCGCTCTTCGCTGTAGGCGCGCTCGCGATCCTCGCCCTCGACGGCCGCCAGCAGGGTGCCGCCGCCCGCGCGCAAGGCGGTCTCGATGGAATCGGACAGGCGCGCGCGATCGGCGTGGTCGAGGACCACCCGATCCACGACGATCTGCACCGAGTGTTTCTTCTTCTTGTCGAGCGCGGTGACATCGTCGAGCCGCCGCACGAAACCGTCGATGCGCACGCGCACGAAACCGGCCTTGCGAGCCTCGTCGAAAACCTCGCGGAACTCGCCCTTGCGGTTGTCGGCCTTGGGCGCCAGCAGGGTGACCTTGGTCTTGGCCGGCAAGGTCAATAGCTCGCCCACGATCTCGCCCGCCGAGCGTGCCGCGACCTCGCCGCCACACAAGTGGCAGCGCTGCTCGCCAGCCCGCGCGTAGAGCACGCGCAGGTAGTCGTAGATCTCGGTTACCGTGCCGACGGTCGAGCGCGGGTTCGACGACGCCGACTTCTGCTCGATGGCGATGGTGGGCGACAGCCCGCGGATCTGGTCGTATTTGGGTTTTTCCAGCTGCCCCAGGAACTGCCGCGCGTACGACGACAGCGACTCGACGTAGCGCCGCTGCCCTTCGGCATACAGGGTATCGAAGGCCAGCGATGATTTGCCCGATCCTGAAACCCCGGTGAATACGACGAGCTGGCGCTTGGGGATCGACAGCTCGTCGATGTGCAGGTTGTGCTCGCGCGCGCCGCGAACGATGACGAAATTGGGTTCTTCGGCGCTGCGCTCGTGCTTCATTTCTCCGCGGAAGGTCTACTCGAAGAAATAGGCAATGCCCAGGGTACCTGCGACGAAATTGTTTCCGCCGGCCGGAGAGCCTGAACCGGTGACCGATTGCCCGCCGATCATGATGTCATCGTTTCTGCTGAACGTCGCCCCGAGGCCGAGGTCGGCGATCAAGGCCACATTGGGGACGATGAAGGCCCTTATCTGGCCGCCTACCTCAAGCGAAAGATCGAAGCGGGAATCATTGCCGGGGTTTCCGGGATTGGTTTCCCAGTGCGTAAATCCTAGGCCCCCACCCAACGAGAAATCGGCAAAAGAGGCAGCGTGCACGTGATACCAAAACCTTCCGCCGAAGCTGACACTGGTCGTGTTGTTTCCGTTGGGGTTGTAGTGATGAAGACCAAAGAATCCATCCACGTGGAAGCCGCCCCCCGGGCTGCCCCAGGTGACCAGCGCTCCGCTGGTGCCATTGAGCATGGTCACTGCCCCAACTCCGATGCCGCGGCCACGACCCGAGGCGGCTGGGGTAATGGACGCGCTCGCCTCGGTCGACTGGGCCCAGGCGGGAGACGAGGTCAAGGATGCTGCGACTAGGAATGTGGCTACGAAGATCATTCGACGCATTTGGACACCTCCTTGGTGACGAGAGGACGGTACTATAGTCCACGCCCGTTATGAAGCTCGGACCTCGCGTCGCCCTCATCACCACCCTGCTCATGGCCGCCGTGCTGGCGGCGGCGATGGGCGCCGTGCTGGTGGTTCTGCACGCAGATCAGCTGCGCGAGATGGATCGCGAGGCGCACTCGCTGGCCGAGGCGCTGGCCACTGGCATGGAGCCGCTGCCCAGGGAAAAAGCGGGCGAAGCCCTCAAAGCGCGCGTGGCCGCACAGGTGAGCAAGGGAGGCTCGTTTCGCCTAGAGGCCGTGGCTTGGGGCGCTCAGCGGCCCAACAATTCGTGGGCAGGCCTCGTCGAGGACGCCACCAAGCTGGACGCGCCCGTGGGTCGACTCTTCGATCTGAAGGGCATCCCGCCCTTCTATGCCATGGCGATCCCGCTGCACAACGCGCCCCCTGGCGAGCCCATGCGCCAGGTAGTGGCCTTTCTGGGTCTTGTGCGCGATGGCGAGTTCATCGGCCAAGAGGTACTACTGTCGGCCGAGCGGCTGGCTCCACAACTGCTGTTCTTCGTCGTGGCCTTCGCCATCGCCGTATACGTGATGCTGATGCGCCGGGTGGCCACGCCCATGCGCCGGCTGGTCGAGGCCATCGATGGGGTTTCCAAGGGCGACATGTCGCGCGCGGTTCTGCCCGAACGCGACGACGAGATCGGCACTCTGGCTGGTCGATTCAACGACATGATGAACTACCTGCGCGAGGCTCGCGAAAAGGAAGCGCGCGCCACCGCCGCCCGCGTCGCTACCGAAACGCACCTGCGCCGCGCCGAGAAGCTGGCGACCATCGGCCAGATGGCGGCCGAAATCGCCCACGAGGTGGGCACGCCCCTGAACGTGATCGGTGGTCGCGCCCGCACCCTGGCCAGGCGCGCGGATGATCCCGCCAATGTGCAGAAAAACGCCGAGATCATCTCGACCCAGGTCGACCGCATCACCAAGATCATCCGGCAAGTCCTCGACTCTTCCCGCAAGAGCCGCCCCACCGCCAGCGAAGCGGACGTGCTCAAGGCCGTGCACGAAACCCTAGAATTCGTCGAGGAGAACCTGAAACAGCACCACATCGAGGTCGAGATCCACAGCGAACCCGAGCTGCGCCCCATCCCCGGCCATCCCGACGAAATCCAACAGGTGTGCCTGAACCTGATCATGAACGCCATCCAGGCCATGCCCAAGGGTGGCAAGCTGACCATCAACATCCACTATGTGATTCGCCGCAAGGAAGGCCTCGACCTGTCGCCGCCCTCGCCCTATCTGGTGATCGAGTTCTGCGACACCGGCCCCGGCGTTCCACAAGCCGACCGCGCCCGCATCTTCGACGCTTTCTTCACCACCAAGGACGCCGGCGAGGGCAGCGGCCTGGGCCTGCCGGTCAGCCACGGCATCGTGAAGGATCACGATGGTTGGATGGAAGTCGGCGACCGGCCCGAAGGCGGCGCGGTCTTCCGGGTCTTTTTGCCCATTCCTTCTGATCCCGCCAGCCACGACGACCCCAAATCCGACGCCACGCCGCCTCCCAAAATCATCGGCTAGTCAGCCTCGATCTAGGAAGCCGAGTCGAGTTTTCGCAGGTTGAACTGTAGGCTACGGTTGTCGGGATCGAGAGCCACCGCCTGGGTCCAGCATTGCCTGGCCTCGGCCGAGTTGCCTACGCGAAGAGCGGCGAAGCCTCGGTCGATCAAGGCCTCCGCGCTTGCGCTGGCGTCCTTGCCGCCGCCTGGGACACTCTCCGCGACTGAGGGCGTTGCCGGTGCGTCCGCCTGGGATTGGCCGTCCGCGGGCAGCGCGATCAGCATGTGCTCTCCCGATCGTCCGGATGACGAGGAGGACGAGGAGGATCGCGAGCCGTCCTGCGATGCCTCAGACTGTGATCCATTGCGGTTCCAGTGATTGCGTTCGTCAAGGATCTGCACCGCGCTGAGGAGCAGGCTTTGCCAGTGGCCATCAAGCGTCCGTTCGATCGAACCGGAAACAGGCGCCAGATCGAAAGATCCCTTCTGGCAACCGACAATCTCGCTGAGGGCCGGCAGCCCGTGGACGTCGCCCCATCGCGCATCGACCATCTGGCCGTCAACCACCACAACCTCGCCGGTGATCGTTTGCCCATGCCCATCTTCTTGGCCGTGCAATCGAAGCGACCAGATCTTCCGGTCGCTACACAGCCACTCGATCAAATCCAGCGCTGAAACAACCGACAGACTGCCACACAGGGTTTCCGATCCCTGGCCAGGCTGCGGCCGTGACTCGGGCGAGCGCGGTGGTCGTATCGTCAGGATGTTCGAGGTTGAGACCATCACCGTTGCGGCAGTGTATACCAAACTTGACTTCGTTGCAGTCACGTTCGCGTGACGGCTCTGTCCCAGAACGGATAAGCTGCGGCCATGCCCGTCGTTTCCCTCTTGTCCACGTTGCCCACCTTGCCCATCCGCTACCGCGTCGCCATGCCCGAGCCGCAGAGCCACGAATTCCACATCACCGTGGAAATTCCCGCCATGCCCGGAGGGGAGAACATCAATGTGGTTTTTCCCGCCTGGGCGCCCGGCAGCTACCTGGTGCGCGACTTTTCCCGCCATATCTACGACCTCGATATTCGCGACCGCGCCGGAAAAGCGGTTCCCCACGAGCGCCTGGACAAGCAGCGCTGGCGTTTGACCACAGTCGGCCGGTCCGTCACGATTCGCTACCGGGTCTTCGCCTTCGAGGTCAGCGTGCGCACTTCGTTTCTCGACGACAGCCACGCGTTCCTGAGCGGCACCAGTCTGTTTTTCTTTGTCGACGGCGAGCTGGCGCGGCCGTGCGTTCTGGCCGTCGAGCCACCGCCCGGCTGGCGCATCAGCACCGCCCTGCCTGCCCTGGCCGGCAAGCGCAACACCTTTAGCGCCCGCGACTACGACGAGCTGGTCGATTCGCCAGTCGAGATCGGCACCCACCAAGTGCTCGCCTTCCGCGTGGACGGAACGCGCTTCGAAGTCGCCCTGCACGGCCACACCAACGCCGACCCTGCCCGCATCATCTCCGAGCTGCGCGCCATCGTCCGCGCCACCGGGGCCATGTTCGGCGGCTTCCCGTTCGACCGCTACCTCTTCATCATCCACGCGCACGCGCTCTCCACGCGCGGGGGTCTCGAACACGCCAATTCCTGCACCCTGGACATCGTGGGCCTTTCCTTCGAGGACGAAAAGGGTTACCAGAATTTCGCCGAGCTGGCCGCGCACGAATTCTTCCACGCCTGGAACGTCAAGCGCATCCACGATCGCGTGCTCGGGCCCTTCGACTACACCAAGGAAAACTACACCCGCCTGCTGTGGTTTCACGAAGGCTTCACCGAGCACATGCAGGCCCTCATCCTGCTGCGCGCGGGACTGCTCTCCGTCGAGCGCTACCTCAAAGATCTGGCCGAAGACTGGACCCGCTACAGCGCGCGCCCCGGGCGCAACGTCACGCCCCTGTCCGAGCTTTCCTACGAGGCGTGGATCAAGCAATACAAACCCGCCGACAACCACAGCAACCGAATGGTCAGCTACTACGACAAGGGCCGTTGGGCCGGTCTGGCCCTGGATCTGATCCTACGCTCCGCCACCGCTGGCCGACGCGGACTTTCCGATCTGTTTCGGCGCCTGTGGTCGCGCCACGCCGCCCGTGGCCGCGCCATCGACGCCGCCATCATCCGAGCCGAGGCCGAGGCCATCGCTGGCCGTTCGTTGGCCGGGTATTTTCACCGATTCATCGACGGCACGACCGAATTGCCCGTGCCCGAGCTTCTGCGCGGCGCTGGCGTGAAAGCTCAAGCCGCCGCGCCATCCGACCACGAACGCAACGACAAGGTCAAAGCCCGCCGTCTGCTCGGCTGGAGCGGTCTCGTTTTCGCAAACAACGGCGAGCGAGAAAGCGCCGTGGTCAAGAACGTCATACCCGACTCACCCGCCTGGCGCGCTGGTCTGACTTTCGGCGACGACATCATCGCCGTCGATGGCACCCGCGTAAGCGCCGCTACCGTCGGCAAACGCCTGGCCGACGGCGAAGTCGGACAGGAAATCGCGATCACCTTCTTCCGCCGGGAGCGCCTGCGCAAGGCCAAGCTGAAGCTGGTGCGCAATCCGGAGCGAAAGTGGATCTTCGCGGTGGATGGGAATGCCACCCCACGGGTGAAGCGCCTGAGGGCGAGGTGGCTGGGGAACCTCCGATAACCGCTGGACGCTATTGTTGGCTACGAAACCAAACGCGGCTCCATCCGCTGCCTGCCCTGGCGAACCCGCGTAGACAAAGCGCTGTTGCCGTTGCTCAGCGCTGCCTCGTTGACCTGGCCCTCGTAAGCCTCATTTGAGATTGGCCACCGCTGCCGCCGCGCAAAGGGCCGCCGAAAGCAGCGCGACGGGCGCCAGCCCAAGCAGCGGTATGGCCACCAGCGCAGCAAGCGCGGCGGCGCCGGCTGCGCCCGCGAGATCCCAGGCGTAGAGGCGCGCGGCCGCGTTCGGAAGTGCGGCCACGTGCACGGCCACGGGATAGACCGCGCCGGTGCTGGCGCCAACCACGACGGTCACGGCAACGATGATCACGGCACTCCAATCAGGAACCGCGCGCGCAAGCTCGATGGCAAACAAGGCCAGGAGCCCTGCCCCCGCTGCCCCCGCGCATGCACGAGCGAGCACGCGCGGTCGCACGCGCGGTCGATCGAGGAATCGCCCCGCCGCCAAGGCGCCCGCGCCCATGCCGGCCATGAACCCGGCGATAAGCCCGCCCATCGCATGGTAGAGGTGACCGCGCAAAGCCTGAAAGGCGAGCAGCACGACCAACTGCAAGGCCATTCCCGCGGCCCCCGCGGCCACGACCGCGAAGGCGGGAGATAGTCGACCCCGCCGGCCCAAAACAAACAGCGCGGCCGTGCCCAGCACGAAGGCCGCCAACGACCAAGGCGTCCAGGGCGAGCGCGCGAGCACGAGTGCGGCCCGGGCCACGGGCGGCGAAAGTCGCTGCAGATTTTCGATGAGCCCGAAGAGATAGACCACGGGACGAAAATCGCGATTCTCGATGGGCAGGGCCGTGGCCAGCGATCGGCGGTAGTCCGCAGCGTGAAACGGCAGCAGCCGATCGAAAAGCCAGGTCTTTCCAACCTGCGCAAGGTGAAGCCCGCGCTGGTCGAGCCGCGCGGCCAGCACGCCCGGCCGGGAATCGACTTCCTTCTCGGCAGCCCACAGGATGGTTTGGCCGCCAGGGGCCACGGCCACGGCGGGGAAAACAGCGCCCAGCGCGGCCAGCAGCGAGGCGTGCCGCTGCCTGGCGCCAGCGTCCAGGTAGGCGTCCGATCCGGGCGTGGCCAGAGCCAAGATTCCACCTGGCGCGAGGGCGCGACGGGCATCGGCGAAACACTCGCGACTGAGAAGGCGCGCCAGGAGCGCGTTCTGTGGGATCGGCAGATCGATGACGATCACGTCGTAGCGTCCAACCGATTCGCGCAGCAACTGGCGTCCATCCGACGCCACGGCATGCACGCGCGGATCCGCGAGCGCAGCCCGCGTCTCTTCGTCGGCGAACTTGCGCGCCAGCGGGAACACACCCGGATCCATTTCCACATAGTCGAGGTGCTCGGGCTTGTGCTTGAGCGCCTGGACCAACCCGCCACCGAGACCTCCGCCCACCAGCAGAATCCGTCGCGGATTCGCATGCAGAAGCAGCGGCAGGTGCACGCTTTCCTCGGCGGCGATCTCGTCTTCGCTGGTGAACAGCAAGGCGCCGTCGTGAAAGAACACCCGCTGCGGGCCGCGCGCGACGACAGCCAACAGTCCGTAGCGCGAGGGCTGGAGAGAAAGAACTTGTTCGCCCGGAAAGCGGGCCGAGGCGAGCGACGATGAAATAGACGGGCAGGCGATCGCCGACAATACGATCATGGTCAGGCTGGCGATGGCGCCGACCCATTGGCGTCTGAAGGCCAAGGGAAGGCTCGCGCCAGCGCAGATGGCCCCCGCGACGAACGCGGTCCACGCACTGGAAAGCCGGTCGGCCAGCAAGAAGTGAAACAGCAGTCCGGCAGCGGCCGAGCCGAGAGTTTCCGCACCGTAGAGAATTGCGGCGCGACCTTGGCCGGAAAGCGCCGCCAGTGCCCAGGCGAAGCACAGCCCCGAAAGAAAGCAGGCCGGTAACAGCGCGACCACCGACACGGCTATCAGGACAAAAATGGTCGGCGTCTGTCCAAGCGCCGTTGGCCCCGCCCAGCGGGTCATCCACAGCGACCCCAGCAAGAGGGGCGGCGCCGCCATCAGCAAGCGTCCCAGGAAGCACGCCGCCTGCTCGGAGCGCCGCATGCCCCGCCCGCCAGCAGCGCTGGCCAATCCCGTGAGCAGCAGCCACAATGCCAGCACCATACCCAGCACGAGCTCGTTGCCCTGCGAAGAAGCGAGGATCTCGCGCAGCAGGACCACCTGGGCCAAAAGCGAGGCAGCGCCCGCGGCCGAGACGGCGACAGTGACAGCGCGGCGGACAGCCCGGGACGAGGTGACTAGCTCCATACTCCGGGAATAACAGTGCCACAGAAAGCGCAGCGGCCAGCCTTGATGTTCATCGCCTCTAGCTCGAATCCCCGCCGCTCCACCACGGCCTTCCCGCATTTCGGACACGATGTATTCTCACCCGCCAGCCCTGGCACGTTGCCCGTGTAGACGAAGTGCAGCCCCTCGGAAAGGCCGATCTCGCGGCAGCGAATCAGCGTCGCGTTGGGCGTGGGGGCCACGTTCTTCATCTGGTATTCCGGGTGAAAGCGCGTGAAGTGCACCGGCACATCGGCGCCCAGGTGTGTTTTCACCCAGCGGCACATGGCCAGGATCTCGGGCTCGCTATCGTTCTGGCCAGGCACGCACAGGTGGACCAGCTCCAGCCACACCCCGCTGGCGCGAATCACCTCGATAGTGTCGAGCACCGGCTTGAGCTTCCCCTTGCACATGCGCTGGTAGTAGTCCTCGGTGAAGCCCTTGAGGTCGACCTTCACGGCGTCGAGGTACTTGAGCGCTTCCTTCATGGGCTCGGCCTCGCCCGAGCCGCCCGTGACCATGGTCGTGCGCACGCCGGCCTTGTGCGCGGCCTTCGCCGTGTCGATGGCGTATTCGAGAAAGACGATGGGCTCGGAATAGGTGAAGGTCACGCAGGCGTCGTAGTCCTTGGCTCCGCGCACGACTTCTTCCGGCGGCATGAAACGAGAGTCGACGTCTTCCGGCTTCGACTGCGAGATGTCCCAGTTCTGGCAGCACTTGCACTCGAGGTTGCAACCCGCGGTGGCGATGGAGAAGGCGCGGCTGCCAGGCAGAAAGTGAAAGAGCGGTTTTTTCTCGATGGGATCTACGTGCACGGCGCAGGGCTGGCCCCACACCAGCGTCATGTACTCGCCGTCGCGGTTCTCGCGCACGCCGCAGAAACCGCGCTCGCGGTCCTCGACCTTGCAGTGCTTGGGGCAAAGCTCGCATTCGATGCGCTTCTGCGGCAGTTTTTTCCAGAAGCGCGCGGGAAAGGCGCGCGGGGTGCTGCCCGCGAAGGCACGCCTCGACGGCAGCAGCACGCTGCTCGCCGAAATACCCGCGGCCAGCGCGCAACCGGCGCCGCCGCAGGTGATGAAGAAATCTCGTCGCGATACCATGCTTAGACCTCGATCGTTACAATCTCGATGCCCGCGCGATCGGATACTCCAAGTCCCATCTTGCTCGCGGTTGCAAGGTAGGTCGGCGCCATGCCTGCCTTGGCAAGGGTTGGCAAGTCGCGCTTGGCACGCAGCTCTTCCACGATTCCCAGCCCAATCGTGTCGGCCGCCACCAGATCGGTCGCAAAGATCAGGACATTGGCAACCTCGGCCATGCCGGGTTGATAGGCCGGCCCGTTGTCGACCACGGGCCGGAGCGCATCCATGATCACCAAGCGCTGTTTATCGCGAATGGCCGGCACCGCGTTCACCTCGGCGATGTAGGGATCGCAATTGTCGAGGTGCATTTTGTTGGGATTGTGAATGCAGCCGAAATTGTTTTTCAGCGCGCCGGTCACGCCCGCCAGCATGTGTTGCTTGAGGATGGGCAGATTGACGACGCAATCCACCTGGGTGGTGAGCACGCGGGAAAGGCGCGACGCCGAGGACGGCATTTGCACCAATTCCTCTTCGTGCCCGGATTCGTCGTTGCCGACACAGCGATAACCGCGCGGCTGCGTGGAAAAGCCCGACGCAGTGAGATCCCGCGCGAAACGGTCGAAGACGATCTGCTGGCGGCTCTCGATGTTGGCCTTGACGAGCAAGACAGACAATTCGTCGACCAGCTCGACATGCGTGGCGGCCTTGCGGCCGGCCAGGCCATTGATCTTCAGCCCGACCCGCTCGCCCGGGCGAAAATACTTGGCCAGGGCTGCGCTGGCATCCTTTTGTCCTGAAAGTGCGACCAGCCCCGCATCGAGCATGGCCCGCAACGCCCCACGGTCGGCGTCGTAGCCGTCCGTGAGAGCTTTCTTGGTTCGCACCACCACCACACGCGGCTTGCCTGGGGGAAGCTGCACGCGCGCGGCCTCGATCTTGGTCGCGATGGTCGTCGTTTGGATCCCGCCAGCGCGCGAGTTTCCGCACGAAGAGCTGCAACCCGTGACCGCCAATGCTCCCGCGCCCAAGGTCTGCAAGAAGCGTCGACGATCCGATCTGTTCGCGCCCTCAGCCACGCCTGGAGTATAGCGCGCGTTCTTGCTAGCGCTGCTCGTCTTCGCCGAAAACGATGGCTTCGTAGACCCTGTATTCCGCCTTTTTCCATGCGTCTTCGGGCAGCCCGGCCTTGCGCGCCAAGTGGCGTAGAGTGGTCTCGCGATCCCAGCCCTGCTCGGGCGCGACCTGCGGCAAGAACGTCGCGCGACTCCAGCCAGAGCTGAGGATGATTCCGTGTTTCCCAATGACGATTTCCTCGGCGCTCTTCACCGGCACGGGCGGCGTCAACACCGATATCTCGATGGTGATGAAGGGCAGTTCCGGCACGCTGACCGTGTGGGGGAAACGCGTGTCCTCCAGCGCCGCGCTGGCCGCGCGCATGGCCACGGTGTCGTACACCGAGTCGGTGGGCTCGATGGTGCCGATGCATCCGCGCAAATCATCGCCGCGCCCCACGCAGCGGCCATCGTCGTTCATCTTGCACTTCAGGGTGACGAAGGCGCCCGCCTTGCGTTCGAGGGACGGCGTGACGGGAACCGCCTTCTTGACCGCCGGATCGAAGGAGCCCTTGTGCACGGACGCTTCAAGCGAGGCCCGCGCCAACCGCAACAGTGTCGCCCGGTCTTCGTCGCTGAGTGGAAACATTTTCTCTCCCCCTGCCCTGGCCGCTTCCAGTTTGGAATTCTCTGGCCACTTGCCGGTAAACGCCACATCTATGTATGTCACGCTGCTCGACCAATCGGAAGTCACGTCGCCGGAAGTGTAGCGGCTGACGACCTGGCCGCGCGTGCCCTTGAATTTCGCCAGCAATTCGAGCAAGAGCGCGATGGGATGCAGCCCGCAGATGGTCGTGCCGGTTCGATCCGCGTGGTCGAGTAGGCCGCGCCGTCGCAGCTTGAGGATCTGCTCGACCGAGCCGTCATCCACGCGCGCCAGGCGCTCTTGAAGGGTGCCCTTGCCGGCGGGAACCTCGTAGCCGTAGTTCTCGCCCCGGTGGGTGAAATCGCTCGAAGCCACAACCAGCGTGTGCGCGTCGACAATCTCGGCCAAGACACTCGCCAGCTCGGCGTAGTCCGCGTCGCTCATGCGACCGACGAGGATGGGCACCAAGCTGAAGCTCGGCAACACGCGCTGAAGCAACGGCAGTTGCATCTCGAGCGAATGCTCCTCGATTTCGGCGCGCTCGACCGCGCTGACTACCGCGCTGCGGCGCAGGCGCGCCACCGCCGCGCTGTCGAGGGGAATGAGCCCGAGCGGCGTTTCGAAGTGCGTGACGTCGGGGATGGAGGCGCCCTTGAACGGCAGGTGGTGCGAAATCGCCAGGACGATGACCCGCCGAATATCCTGTCCGCGCAGAAGCGCATAGCCCGTCGCCGCCGCCTTGCCCGAAAAGCGGTAGCCAGCGTGCGGCGAGATGAGCGCCATGATCTTGCCGTCGACCTTGGGCGGCTTGCTCTCGTCGAGCATCTCATCGAGGTAAGGCGCGAGATGTTCCTTGTCCCCTGGGTACCAAGATCCCGCGACCTGCGCTCGCCGGATACGCTTGGTCTCCGGTGCGGGGGCTGACTTGGCCGGCGCTGGTTGCACGGCCGTCTTCGTCTCGGCCAGGCTGCGCGGTTGCTTGGCGCAGGCGCCGGTTACGAACGCGAGAACCAGGGCGGTGAGTCGCATGCGCGCATGCTTGCGCCAGCACGCAGCGGTGTCAATGCCGGGGAACTGCCCGTAATCCCGCGATAGCCACAGAAGGTCGTGGCCGTGGCGTGGCCGTGATTCGGAGTGATCTTCGTCGGCCACGGGAACACCGCCAGTTTACCGCGACCCATGGTAATCGGAAGTTCAATTTCCAATTACCACGGCGCGGCTCTTGAGCTCGATGCCGCCGCCGCGTGGACTGTCACATCCTTCCAAGGTTGGCCTCGATGCACTTCACCGCTGCTGCTTGCTCCTTGTCGCAGAACGGGTCACGGATGGCCCCGACCCCGTTTTCGTCGCACTCCCAGTTCTGAACCGGCTGCCGAAGCAAGCAGTCATACATCCGGTTCACCTCGGCCTTGCAAATCGGCCCCGTGGCCATGGATTCACATCCGTGAAGACATTCGTCTTGGTGACTGCAATGGAGCGGCGCTGGTATCCGGCAGATCTCTTCGCACTTGCGCGTCTTGTCGTTTGTCGAATTTTCTTGTCGGTGTTCGACAACCGGGGTCGCCGGCGATGTTGGCTCTGCGGCCTTCACGGCGGGCGCCCTCAGCACAGGAGCTGCGTCCGGTCGAGGAGCGAGGGTACTGCTATTGGCCTTCTGCGAATTCCCGCTCGGTTTGCATCCAGTGCCAGCTACAACTGCCAGCGCCGCGAAACAGGCGAAGAATGTCATGATGCTTTGGGTACGGTGACTCAGCATAGAAGCTCCTGCTCTGCGACTCGAAGGAAGCCATTTCCTAGTCTATTGAACTAGGGAGAGATCGATGGTAGCGGAATCTAGCCATTGCCTATTCATCTCCGTGTTGAACGGCCCACGCGATGACGCCAGGTCGTCCATGGAGGCGTAGGGCGAATCACTTGCACGATGACGCCATGTCCGACGCCGTTTGGCACTTTCCACCTATGCAACGAGCGGGGTACTGACAGGCAATATCGGTTCCGCAGGGTGCCTCGGGTGCGGCAGCTGCGCTACAAACCCCGACCGATGCTCCGCTGCCATCCTTTGCTTTGCAGATTGCGCTGTCCAAGCACTCTAGCCCTGCGAAATCGTTGCAACTCTCGCCGGCATCGGCCCATGACCAAGGCTGGCAGCTATTGCCACTTCCGCTGGGGTTCGGAAGGCAGGTCAGCCCCTCCTCCGGATTGCATTCAAGCCCGTCCGCGCAGGCCGCTCCACGGCTTTTCACACGCACGCATCGACCGCCCTCACAGACCAGTCCCCAATTGCATTGCACCGGGGACACGCACGCATCGCCTTCTGATGCGGGCATGGTACAGACCCATTGGCCTTGGTTGCAAATCCCGGCGTCGGTCACAACAGAGCAGAGAGTTTCCGCGCACACAAGCCCATTTTGGCATTCCCGTTTGGTGATCGGGCAAGATCCACCAGCAGGTATCTTTGCTTTGCACAAACCACACCACGTTCCGGCCGCCAGGTCACACAGGCCCGATTGGCATTGCTGGTCGTAGGTGCATGACGAATTGTCCGCAAGACTGCCCTGCCATGAACACTCCGCCGGGACCAGCGACCAGTTATCGCCGCAGCTTTCCGCCGACAGCGCCTGGGCACAGGCTGAAAGGCTGCTCGGGGTAACGCGGCTTCCCGCGCTAGTCATCTGGGCTTCGCACTCGACACCGCCGTACCGAGCTTCGCAGTTCTCCTCGCTGCCAAATATCAAATAGATGGTGTAGAGGCGACAGGCGGCCAGTCTGCATACAGCTTTCGCATATGCCGAACAAGCTATTGGCCAAGAAGCAGAAGCCAACGTATCAGCCGGTCCATGGCTGCCCGTCTCAACCCGTGCGTCTACGTCGGCGCTCGCGTCTTTGCCCGCGCCGGCGACCCCACCTGTACCAACGCCCACATCGGCCGTACCTCCTGTAGTCCCACCTGCAGATGTACCTACCTCATTGGTACCGCCGCTCGCAGCTGCATCCGGCTCTCCGCCATCCCGAAGCTTAGCGCTGCATCCAGTGACAGCGACAACTGCCAGCAAAGCGACGCAGGCAAGGTGGCCAGGCCGACCCTGTCTTGACCGGCAGAATGTCATGACGCCTTCAACACGGCGACTCAGCATTAAAGCTCCTTCTCTGCGATTCGAAGGAAACCATTTTCTAGCTCTATTGAACCAGAGAGAGGTGGATCTTGCCGGAATCTAGCCATTGCCCATCCATCTCCGCGTTGAACGGCCCTCGCGATGACGCCAGGTCGTCCATGGAGGCGTAGGGCGACAGCCCGGAAACCTGGCAGGTATAGGTTACGTCCGCCGGGAACGCCACCCCGATCGCACGAAGGTCCGGCCAGAGAAGTTGTGTCGCAGATGTATAAACCTGGATATAAGGCGAGGAGGCCGAGGGCTTGTCAGGGCTCAGGTCAAGCATGTACACCCCATTAGACATGCCCGTCCACGACAGTTTCGAGTCCTTGGTGATGGGCGAACCGTCAGCCGGCTTCTGGAATTGCGGCGGTGGCTGGACCTGGATCGATAAATCACTCATTCCGATTCTCCCCCCGCACTTTTGGGCCTGGGCAACTCCGAAGAGATCGACGACGGACACGCAATAGTCTCCACCCAGCGCGGTCAGATCGGGAAGCCCGCAACTGTATGTACCCGACGTGCCGCATCGACCAAGCTCGATGCCACCCATCATGCCAGGGAGCCGATAGGTGAAGTGGACTCCTTGCAACGGGTTACCGCTGTACATTTGAATGGTGCCGCCTATCTTCCCGATTGAAACTTCGGCCAGAGCGAGATCCTGGGTAGGCGCGTCGCCGCCGACTAGCGAGAGGGGCTTGCTTGCCAGGTAGCCCTTCGTCCAGGGCGTACCCACCACCCCGTACTGCCCGATTGCCACCAAGCTTCCTGTGATTGAGGTGTCTCCATTCCACCCCACCCAGAGCGGCCCGTAGCCCGGGCCAGCGCTGACAAGACCAGCCCCGACCTGGACAGCTCCATGTCCGTGATCAGCTAGATAGTACACCGTGACAAGATGCGCCGAATCGACAGGAAAGGAAAAATCCGCAGTGAGCGTCCCAGTGATCGAAACTGATTGCGCCGGGGAATCCAGGCTAGAGCCACCGCCTCCGCTGTCAGAGAGAATCGGATCTCGCCTGGTTAGTCCATAGTAGACGGAGACATTCCACCCGCCCGGCTCAACCACGATGACGTCGTAGGTTTCAGCCACCTGTTCAAAGGAGAATCTTCCGCCGACATCGGTCACGGTGCTCTGAGCTCCGATGACCACCTTACGCCCCGGGAAGGAGTATCCCGAGCCTGTACCCAGAACAGTACCCCTTACTGGTTCGCCACCATCAATGGAGTCGGCCTGGGAGTGACCGCCGTCCGGTACGAGCACAGTGCCTCCGTCGACCGGCGGAAATTCCATGGCTCCATCGACCGAGGAAGCATCAATTCCGCCGTCCGGAGAAAATTCGATGGCGCGGTCCAATCCGAGGTCACCTTCGCTGTCCAGCGACAACCCAGCTCCAATGTCTAGCGAGACATCCAGTCCTGGACTTGCAGCATCCCGCTTGGGTGAGGTCTGCAAGCCGTGATCGCACCCAGCTCCAACAAGAACAAGCGCCGCAATGACCAACCGAGCGATATTCCCAGCGGGGGCCAAGTCGCGAATCGCGCCAGGCCTGAACCCCGTCTTCGGATTCAATTGCATGCTGACGCCAGGTCCGCCGCTCTTAGCACTACTGATTGAAATGCGAGATTCTCCGGCGGTGTTCATGGGCATGTGCA
>OBLT010000287.1_pt1 | contig 35894 bp, 25 predicted proteins | sample 1518721 | NCBI WGS metagenome assembly OBLT01 (sample SAMEA3539307, study PRJEB22396) | soil metagenome | biome: tundra; feature: field; material: soil | place: USA | collected 2010-05 | depth 0.15 m | reverse complement strand
ACTGTACACGTGCCACTAATTGTGAAACCGCCCGCCGGGAGCGGCATTGCGGCTGGCCGGCGCGGCGAACCCGTGGAGACCGCGGCTGTAGCCCCGACGCTTCTGCAACTAGCGGGCGTAAGAGATCCGAGCGATGCGATTCACGCGCAGTTCCAGTCGCACGCTTTATTCGGCACGAACTACACAGGGTCAGCCAAGAATGAGGCAGCGAATTCGGGAGCAAAAGATCCGGCCTACAGCGAGACGTTTTATCCATTTAGTTCTTTCGGTTGGAGCCCGCTGCACGCCCTCGAAAGCGAGCGTTTCCACTTTATTGAAGCACCCAAGCCGGAGTTGTACGATCTCGAAACCGATCCCGGAGAAACACGAAACGTCGCCGCTGAGCAACCCGCAACGGTTGCGGTGCTGCGGGAAAAGATGCAGGCACTTCTCGCCCACAATCTCTTCACGCGCCAGGATGCGGGTGCTGGAAACCTCAGTCCCGACGCGCAGAACAAATTGCGCGCTCTCGGCTACTTCGGATTTCGTGCCGCAGTTTCTCCCGAGGCCCTGACGCAAGGGCTCGCCGATCCCAAGGACAAGCTGTGGGAGTTTAATTCCATCCTGAAGGCGCAGGACGCTTTTCAGCGCAACGAAGACGAAGAGGCTGAGGCTCTTCTCACCGAGGTCCAGCAAAAGGATCCGCAAATCTACGTAATTCCTTTTCTGTTGGGAGAGTCGGCCTTGCGGCGGCAGAACTGGGACGCGGCCATGGAGCAGTTGCAGCGCTGCCTCGCGTTAAATCCGAACTTCGACAACGCCATGACCGGACTGGCGCGGGCCCTGGCGAAACTCGGCCGAGTGCAGGAAGCAAAAACATGGCTCAACAAAGCCTTGCAGAGCAACCCCCAGAACTACCGGGCATGGTATCAGGCGGGGTTACTGGATGCGGGCAGCGATCCGGCAGAGGCCCAATCTGCATATGAGAAGACGCTCGGCATACAGCCTAATTTCTCTGCGGGTCAGCGCGAACTCGGGATGCTTTTATTTCAGCAGAAAAACTTTGCCGCCGCCGCGCCGCGCCTGGAGAAAGCAATCGAGCTCGGACTAGAAGAGGCGCGGCTGCACAACTTTCTCGGCATTTGCTATAACCGGACGAATCGGACCCTAAAGGCAGTCCGCGAGTTTCAGCACGCCATTGAGCTTGATCCGAAACTGGCGGAGGCTCACCTGAACCTTGCCTTCGCCCATCAGCTTTTGCACCATGCAAAAGCCGCGCGCGAGGAATACGCAACCGCCTGCAAACTCGATGGAGCTTTCTGTAAATTCGTGCCTGCGAACTGACCAGCTCACTGCTTGCCGCCCGCTCTCAGTCGCTGAGCTGCGGCTCGTTCGCGTTCCGCATCGGCCTGCTGCCCTAGCTGGACATACGCGTCAGCCAAGAACCGGTGCGGCTCGGGCGATGTGGGCTGCAACTCGGCGGCTTTCACGAGGTTCGGAACCGCGGCGGTTGGATTTCCCGAGAGAGCCAGAGCGCGCCCCAGAAGCAGGTGTGCGCTGTAGTGGTTCGGCCTCAGTTCAATTACCTTCTCGTATTCCGGGATGGCGTCCGTCAGACGGTCCGCTCGAGCGTACGCGGTGGCCAGCGACAGATGCGCTTCCGCCCAGTTCGGGGAGCGAGCCACGGCGGTCTCAAACTGGACCGCTGCCGCGGCAAAGTCTCCGGTCTCAAAGAGCGCCGAGCCCAGCTGGTATCGCGGAACGGTCAAGTCCGGACGCATTTCCACGGCCTTGCGCAACACCGGCACTGCCTTCTCGTAATCCTTTAGCGAACTCAGGGCCGTACCCAGCTGCAAATAAGTAATCGGCAGGTTCGGTTCCAGCGCGATCACCTGCTCGAGCAGCGGCACTGCTTCCTGAAAGCGGCCTTCTTCTTTCGACATTTCGGCGCGGTGCAACAAGTTCACCACCTCAACCTTGTCCTTGGGATCGGCGCCGGTTTCCTTAATGCCGGGCATGGCCGAAGAGCTGCTATCGGTTGCCACGTACCCCAAGGCGTTCAGCCTTTCCTGGAGTCCGGGATCGGGACTCACTTTCGGCGCTTCTTTTGCGGTGCTCGTCTTTTGCCGGAACGTATCGAGTTGGCTGGCCAAGGTGTTGGTGACTGCCACCGACGCCGAGCTAAGATTATGCTCCGCCTTCGGATCCGCGGATTGGTCGTAGAGTTCTTTGCGCGGCGAGTCAATCAACAGATACTTCCCCGTGCGCAGCGACCGCAGCGAACTCCATCCAAAGGTGCGGTGCGGATAATCGCTCTCCGCGTAGGCTGGGCGATCGTGAGATGCCGCCGGCTTCAGCATGGCGAGCAGTGATTCCCCTTGCACTTCCCGCGGAACCGCAATTCCCACCGCTTGCAAGATGGTTGGTAGCACATCGACGAGTCCGGCGCGGCTGTCAATTCGTATTCCGGCGGAACGCTCTCGCGGCAGCTTAAACAACAGGGGCACGCGAATCGTTTCGTCATACAGAAAGATGCCGTGCGTAGTCTCTCCGTGATCCCCCAAAGACTCTCCGTGATCGGCCATGACGGCAATCAGCGCGTCGTCATAAAGTCCCCTCACACGCAACTGAGCCAGTAACTTGCCCACGACGGAATCGGCGTACGCAATCTCGCCGTCGTAAGGCGCCGAAGCGTACTTCGTTTTGTACGGTTCGGGAGGATCGTAGGGATCGTGCGCGTCGTAAAGATGCACCCAGATAAAGAACGGTCCCTTCGGGTGCACGTTCAACCAGGCCAGCGCGCGCGCGACGACCTCGCCTCCGCGGCGTTCAATGGCGTGGTAACGGTCTTCTCCCACATGCCGCCGGTGGAATCCGGCATCGTAGGTGTCAAATCCGCGGTCAAATCCGGGAGCCGACCGGGTCTCCGGGTCAAGGACCAGAGAGCCGACAAACGCCGCCGTGTGATATCCGTTGCCTCGAAAGATGTAAGGAGCGTAAGGCAATTCTTCCGCCAGCGGCACGCCGAAATCGTTCACCTGATGAAACTGCGGATAGGTGCCGGTAAGGATGGTGGCGTGCGACGCCGTGGTCAGCGGTACCTGGGAGTAGGCGTGGGTGAAAACCACGGACTGTCGCGCCAAAGCATCGAGGTGCGGCGTCAAACCACGCTCGGAGCCGAGAAAGCCCATGCGATCGGCGCGCGTCGTATCGAGCGTGATCAGAATGACGTTGGGAGGCTGAGGCTTGGGTGGGGTGGCGGCTAGCCCGCACGCTACCAAGCAAAGAATGCACACCAAGCCACGGGTCATCGACATAGGGGTAAGAAAAGTCTATCATCGGCAGCTTGGGCTGTTGACAGTCAGTGGAGCGACGGGCGTCCTCGCCCTTCCAGATTGACGCGGCCGGCCGGGGACGCCCGCCTCTCCATTGGTAGGGATCAATATTGGCAGGGATCAATGCGGACTGGTGGAGGAATCCGCGTCTCCCTGAAGGCGTTTCAGCAGGTCGCGGGCCTTTGGCGAGAATGGCGAATCGGGAAAAGCCTTGAGGTAAGTTTCGAGTTCGGTAATTGCCTCCGGCGTGCGCTTCTGTTGCACGTAAAGATTTACCAGCTGCAGATACACTTGCGACATTTTAGGATCGAGCTGCAGCGCGCCTTGCAGACTCTTCTCGGCCAGTTCCAGGCGGCCGGTGCGCGAATACAGCGATCCCTGCAAAAAGTGTCCAAAGGCGGAGTCCGGCCGCCGCTGCAACCCTTCTTCGATCTCGCGCTCGGCGGCGGGGTAACGCTGAGTCAGCAGCAGCACGTTGGCGAGGTTGAAATACGCTTCCACGTCGTTCTGATTCGCTTTCAGGGCTGCTTCGAATTCGGATTGGGCAGCACCGAAGTTCTGCCGGCCCAGATACGCGGAGCCCAGGTTGTTGTGAGCCGGATAATAGTTCGGCGAAAAGCTCAGAGCCTTCTCGTAGTGCTGAATCGCGTCGTCCGTCTTGCCCTGATGGTCCGCCTCCACGCCCTTGTCAAACTCTTTGCGGGTCTTCTTGGGAAATTTCCGGTTGTACTCGGCGGGATCGATCAGGAAAGGGTTGCTGCCCTGGACGCGACTGGGGAGGGGATCTTTCTTGGCAGGGGCGCGGGGGATGAGGATGACTTGCGCGAAGTTCATCGCCGAAGTGTCGGGGACGACGTTGATGGTGTCGCTGAAGGGCTCGTAAGCATCGTCGGCGACTGTAATCGTGTATTGGTTCGCGACCAGGCTATAGAAACCAAAGCGTCCTTGCCCATCCGTATAAGCACTATTGATTGGGGCGCCGCGCATTTCGAGGGAAACGAGCACGGGATATACAGGGAAGTCACCCCGCAATACCTGGATATTGCCGATGATCTCTCCTAACGAGTTGGCTTGCTGGGCACGGACTTGGCTGGTCAGGAAGAGGGAGATCAAAAGAACGGACCAAACGGGAAGGCGGGAGCCGCTGGCCATGGCATCACCCCGGCAGATCATACCACCAAAAAAGGGAAAAGGCCTGTTCCCAAGAATCGAGAACAGGCCCTGAAGCGAGTACAGCAAGCGGCTAGAAGCTGATCTTCAAGCCGAGCTGAATCACACGCTGGTTGAGAGTGCCGGCAGCCTGCCCGAAATTAGCACTGGTGTACTTGTTGTGAGCGTTTCCGCCAGCCGTGGCTAAGACGAAATTGGTGTGGTTGAACACATTGAAGCCGTTGGCGTCAAACTTCATGTTCACGCGCTCGGTGAACTTGAAGATCTTCGACAACGTCATATCTGCAAACCACTGGCCCGGTCCAACAAAATTGTTGCGGCCCAAGTTCCCGGTACAGCCCAGACACGGTGTCGAGAACGTAACACCCGGGGAAGCGTACTGGTAGCTCGTGGTGCCATTCGGGTTAGCGATCTTTGTCCGTCCCCAGCCGTTCGCCCACGAGTCGTGAGAGACGCCACTGATACTTGAGACGGTGGAATCGGGCCGGTCGTTATGTACTCCGTCCAAGTTGAAGTCGCCACCGACATTGGTGCAGTTGTTTGGAATATCGCTCACCGTGCAGGGGACCGGATTCGTCGTCCCACAAGTCGCAGGCTCGCAGAGGTTGTTTAGCGACGAAGTATAGGGCTCGAAATGCGCTCCAGACTGCATGGCCCAAATGCCGTTGTAGGACCAGCCGCCCAAGATTGCTCCTGCAGCCCCTTTCAGGTTCTGCCCGGGCAATTGATAAACGTAGTTGACGACCAGCCGATGCCGAATGTCAAAGATCGAGTTGCCTCGATCCAGACCAGGCTGCGTCTGGTCCAGCGTGTAGCCGTCGCCGGCCCCTGCACCGTTAGAAGTGGTGGCGCCGCTGTGCCAAGTCGACCCGTTATCGATCGTGTGGCTGTAGGTGTAGTCCACGTTGAACAGCAATCCGTGCGACATCTGGTGCTTCACCGATGCCTGCAGCGAGCTGTAATTGGAGTTAACCGCATTCTCCCAGGTACGCAGGGTGCCGTAGTTCTGGTTGAGTCGGCCACCCAGGCCAGTCAATGTCCGTCCGAAATTGTCGACAACCGTGGCAACTGCACCCGTGATAGGGTCCGGCCCAGGCAAGAACGTGCCGGGCTGGCGGTTGATGTCTTCGGCGCGGAACAACTTGTGTCCGGCAGTTCCCACGTACTTCACGTCGAGAACAGTCTTAGGCATGATTTCGTGCTGGATGCCCAAGTAGAAGTTATAGACGTAAGGATCGCGGATACCCTTCGGGAGGACGATACCGGTCAGGAGAGCCGCGTTCGGATTGGTCGGGTCCCAGCCAGTAATGTTGCCTTGAGCCTGCGCTTGGTTGGCAGGGCCTTGGTTGGGGTTAAGGTTCGCGCCTGTAAATGCTACAGGAACGTTCGACAACTGATGACAGTTAGCGGTCCCCGTACCGTCGCAAACTGACGGGCCATAAACTATGTCCGCACCCGGCTGCTCAGCACCCCCGATGACCTGGTTGAAGGAGTAATAGGGAAGATCCCAGCGCGAGTTGGAGAGCGGGTTGTAGAGTGTGCCCTCGTAGGCTACGCCGAAGCCGCCGCGCAATGCGGTCTTGCCGTCGCCAAATACATCCCAGGCAAAGCCGACGCGGGGTCCGAAGTTGTTGTGGTCGCCCTGGCCCAGACTGGCGGATGGAGAGAAGCCACCGCTGCCCGGCCCGCAACCGCCGACCAACTGCGCTAGCGCAAGATTGCCGCCGTTGGCGACGCAGGTAGCGGGATTGTTGGCGTTATACAACTCGTTAACAAGGCTGTTGCTCGATCCCAGAATGAACGAGTTCGGGGTGCTGGGGCCCATGATGAACGTGGTTGCGAGATTAGCCTCTTCGTGGTGACGCTGGTAGAGGTCGTACCGGATCCCGAGGTTCAGGGTCAGGCGTTTGTTGACCTTCCAGTCATCCTGGAAGTAGCCGCCAAATTCTATGTTGCGCCAGTGGCGGATGTTGTCGGTCAGTTGCGCCTGCGGATTCGGGTTGTACGAGGAGACCGGGCACGGCGCCTTGCAAATTCCGGGGTCCACGCCTGCGGCCTGTAGATAGGGCGCGTCCGCGGAGAAGGCGACCTGATCGTAGAAGTAGTAGGAGGGACGGGCCACGTTGAACTCGCTGTTCTCGATGTTGCGGCGGAAATCCACACCAACCTTCATGTTGTGGTTCCCATGACCGATCGAGACCATGTCGGAGTACGTGTAGATGTTCTCCTTGAAGCTCTGCGGATAGCCGTTGTAGGAACCGATGAGGGCTGTGCCATCGGAGAAGCCGACCAACGGTATACCGCCGGCGCTCACAGCGATGGAAATGTTGTTCTGCAGGTAGCCGGCCCGGAATTCGTTCAGCACTGTCGGGCTAAAGGTATGCACAAAGCTGAAGGAGCCCTGCGGCAACAGATTGCGGGTCGGGTTCGAGAAACCGCGACTGCAGGCCGAGGTGCAAGCACCGAACTTATCGGTTTCACGGTTGTAGTTGAACTGGAGATAGGTGCGGTTGTTGGTGTTCCAGTTGTAGTCGACGCGCAGGGAACCTTCATTGCCATTGAAGAGATTCCCTCCTACGGTATCTGTCTGGGTCCCGAAAGTGGCCACGCTGGTTTCCTGGATCGAGGCCCTCCGATCGAGCGTTCCTGCCTGGAGGCCAGGTGGGTTGGCGCAACCGTCGGTCGTCATATTGTTCAGGTCCGTCTGTGTGACGCCAAAAATGGAGATCAATTTCTGATGCTGCAACTGGGTATAGCCTCCAACCCCTGGAGTCAAGCAAAGAGCTTTGGAATAGTCAGCGACACCGTTCACCTTCGGATTGGGATCGTAGCCGAAGTAGGTGTCTGCCGATACAACAGTGGTGGGTGAGTCCGACAGCGTGGTGGCCGTACCCGGGTTCTTTGTCGGATAAACCGCATAGAGCGCAGCCGCGGTCGAGTTCAGCTGGGAGGCAGTATTGGCAGCGATGACCGCATCACGCCACACTTTTGATTCCTGCAGGATGGTTCCGGGAGGGGCGATCGTGTTGTAGCGGTCTCCCTGCAGCGAGAGGAAGAAGAACAGCTTATCCTTAATGATCGGACCGCCGACAGTAAGCCCGAACTGATTGAAGTGCAGACCAGCCCGGGGAACGCCCGACTGGTTAGAAAAGAAGTCATTGGCATCCAGCGCGTTGTTGCGGATGTATTCCCAGCCGCTGCCGTGCCAGGCATTGGTGCCGCTCTTGGTGACAAGATTGACGGTGCCGCCGGCGCTGTTGCCGTACTGCGCGGACATGTTCAACTGCAATTGCTGGAATTCCTCGACCGAATCCTCGATCGGCACGTTGACCGCACCGCCGCTCAGGCCCTTATTGGAGACGCCGTTGATCAGGAAGCCGTTGAAGTCCTCGCGAACGCCGTTGACGACCGTGCCGTGCCCGCCTTCGAAGTCAACGCCGTTCACGTTCACGGCGCCGGCGCTCATCTGCATCAGGTCAAATACGTTGCGCCCGTTGAGCGGCAGGTTGTTGATCTGCGTGGAACTCACCGTGGTAGCCAGCTTGGAATCTTCAGTGTTGACGGCGGCAGCTTCACCGGTGACTTCGATCACTTCCGAGGCCTTACCGATTTGCAGCTTGAAGTCCACGTGCGCGATGACGCCCGCATTCAGCACGACGCTGTTATCCGAGTAAGTCTTGAAGCCGGAGGCTTCAGCCGTCAGCTTGTAAGAGCCAGCCGGAAGTTCCTTCAGCGTGTAGTTACCGCTGGAATTGGTCGTGGTGGAAACGGTAACGCCGATTGCCGGGTTTGTAACCGTAATCTTGGCACCCGCAACGGCGGCGCCGGTTGGATCCAGCACGGTACCGCTAAACTGGCCGTTCTGCACCTGCGCGAATGCGCTGAAGGTTAAGGCCAGAACCGCAAATACTACGAGGCAAAACTGCAATCTCTTCATTTACCTACCCCCTCGGAAACTGTGGCACGTGGTTTTTGTCGTATGCACGACTGCACGAAAATTCTCTTTTGCGAACTTGGTATTTGCCAACTTCTACTAATGTCGAATCGAAGTGCGAAATATCGACTGCGCTGTCAACCTATCTTGCTGATTCTGTTGACTGAACCGGGAGGAAGGTGCTGGAAACAAACCTCGCATCCGCCGGAAACAGCAGCAGATAGTGCTTTTGCGGTACTGTGGCACTTGTTGCGCCAAATGACAGTACCCAATGTTTCAGACACTTACGGTTACTTTGGTCACTGTGTCTATGAGTAACAGAAGATCGAAACGCGCTGAAATACCAAATTCCGTATATTCGTCTCCATTCCTAGTGACGTGCATCGCGACCGGCAGTGAGACCTTTCCCCTCGCGGACGACGAGCTCCTGGTCCGCCTCCTCCGGTCCGAATTTGTCGACTTGCCCGCTGGGCCAGCGAATGACGATTGCATCCACTCTTGTCGCCGCGCCCAGGCCGAAATGGACGCGCGGGTCGCTCGAACTCTCGAAGCCGCTTCCGGCGCGTACCTCTGCATATCGGGTCGAGCCCTCGGCGGTGATCTCGATCTTGGCGCCGAAGCCGTCGCGGTTCGACTTGCTGCCGATGGTCTTGATCCGCAGCCAGTGGCCGGGGGACGGGACTTCATTCCGTAGCAGCACGGGAGAAGCATCGAGGTTGGTGATGAGCAGATCCTGACGGCCGCGATTCCAGAAGTCGGCGGTCAGGGCGGCGCGGCCCACATATTTCTTCGCCAGTGCGCCGCCCGTTTTTTGGCCGACTTCTTCGAACTTTCCATTCTTCGATTTGTCGGAAGACAGGTTGTGAAACAGGAACGGCCGCTCGGCATAGCCCACGCCGAAGGATTGTCCCTCCACTTGCGGATCCACGTGACCATTCGCGATGAAAATGTCGAGCCAGCCGTCGTTGTCGTAGTCGAGAAACTTCACGCCAAAACCGAGATAGGGATTGCTGATGGTTCCGATTCCCGCAGCGCCCGCCACGTCGGTGAACTCGCCATTGTGATCGTTGTGATAAAGATTGTTGTCATCGTCGGAAAAATTGGTCTTCAAAATGTCGGGCCAGCCGTCGCGATCGTAATCGGCGGAGTCGATGCCCATGCCAGCCTGTTCGTGCCCGTCGGAACTGTAGGCCACGCCGGCCTCGGCCCCGACCTCGGTGAATCCACCTTTGCAGTTGTTGTGATAGAGCAGGCTTGGCGAAGAGTCGTTCGCTACGTAAAGATCGAGGCAGCCGTCTTTGTCGTAGTCCAGCCACAACACTCCGAGGCCGTAGTAGCTTTGGGGGTCGATGCCTAGTTTCTCGGTGACGTCGGTGAAAGTGCCGTCACCGTTGTTGTGGTAGAGACGGTCGCGTGCGCCCTTCAATCCGCGCGGCCCGCAATTGACTGGGATGCCGCGATACTGGCAGAACTGGCTGCTGCCGAACTGCGGCAGGTTGTTCATATCGACATCGACATAGTTCGCGACATAGAGATCGAGATTGCCGTCGTTGTCATAGTCGCCGAAAGCGGCGCTGGTTCCCCAACGATCGGCGTTGGCGACTCCAGCCTTCGCGGTGACGTCGGTGAAGGTCCCGTCGTGGTTGTTGCGGTAGAGAGCCGAACCATGGAAACCGGTGATGTAGACGTCTTCCCAGCCGTCATTGTCGAAGTCGCCTACGGCGATGCCGTAACCCCAACCGCAAAAATTCAGGCCTGACTTCGCCGACACATCGGTAAACGTGCCGTCGTGATTGTTGTGGTAGAGGCGCGGCGGATGGCACTTGCCGGCGCGATAGTCGGCCAGCGTCGAACCATCCACGAGGAGAACGTCCATCCATCCGTCATTGTCGTAGTCGAGCGCGGCGGCGCCACCACACTGGGTTTCAACGATGTAGAGTTTCTCCTGTCCGCCGCATGTCAGGTGAAAATCAATTCCGGCCGCGCGCGTTACGTCAACGAACAACGGTGGATTGCTCGCGGGAGTCGTTGCGGGAGTCTTGGCGTCCGGCTTGTGCTCGGCCGTCGCGGGCTTCGCTGCCGGAGCTTCATTGTTTGGTATAGCCGTCTGCGCAGTTCCGCGCAGAAACCAACTGCCGTTCAGTGTCATCAGCAGGACGGCCGCCGCAACCGTGACGTGCAGTTTTTTCATGCGCTGAATCGCTACCGCTCAATCACTCTCTAAATCTAATGATCGCGCCCGGTGGCCATTCCTGCCGAGGCCGGCTGCGCCTTCTTGAGTTCCGCGAAGCGTTCTCGTTCGCTTCGTGCTTCTTCGGTTTTGCCGAGTCTTTCCAGGACGCGCGCCAGTTGATAGTGCGGGCTCGGATCCTTCGGGTTCAGTTCCGCCGCCTTCCGCAACGGGGATTCAGCTTGAGTCCACTGCCCCGCGAGCGCCAGCGCTTTGCCCAGGTCGTACCAGACGTCGGGATTCGGCGCGTCCAGTTCCGTGCCACGCCGCAGATAGGTCACGGCTGCCTCATATTTCCCGTTCGCGAGCAGCGAGTGCCCCAACTGGTACACCACCGCGGGACTCTCACCCGAGCGGCGCAACTCCTCCTTGTATTCGCCAATGGCTTCCTCGTTACGCCCCAGGCTGAAGTAGGCAAACCCCAGATGGTAATGTCCGAGCTTGATGGCCGGGTCGAGCTTCAAAGAGGTTTTGAACTCCTCGATCGCCTGCAGGCTGCGATTCGAATTCAGATACGCTCGCCCCAGCAGTGTATGCCAGAGCGCGTTCGAAGGGCTGAGCTTGATCGCCACTTCGAGTTCGTCCGCCGCGCCCGCGTAATCCTGCTGGCTCAATAGCACCAGCGCCAGGTCAAAATGCGTAGCGGAATCTTTCGGGTTCAACTCTCGTGCCCGGATGAGCTGCTCCTGTGCCTGCTTGGCATCGCCGGTTTTGAAGTAGGCCACGCCCAGATAGTGACGGAGTTGCGCGTCGCGCGGCCAACGCGAAACCGCTTGTTGACCCAGCAGGACTGCATCTCGCAACTGGCCCGACTCCAGTTCTTGCAAAAGCTGCCGGCGGGTTTGGGTCTGGGCCTGCGCTGACGCGATCGTGAAAGCTGAATTTGCAATAACAAGAACAAGGAAGGCGGTTAGATTTTGGGTGGCGCAGCGCTTCAGTGTGGGCGTGAGAACTTGTTTTTGCGACGAACACACACTGCGACTGCGGTGCTTTGGTGCCGCTGCCGATCCGTTGGGTTTATTGGGACTGGTCATGGTGCGAATTCCCGGGCAAACAACCGCGTCCGATTGTAGGCGATGGCCGCGAGCATGAACTCCGCCGCCACTTTGGCCTCTCCTCGGGTACGGAATTGCCGCATCCCGCGCTGCTGCTTCAACACTCCAAACACCGGTTCCACCAAGGCCTTTCGTTTCCCGTACACCGCGCCCGGCTGCGCAACTTCTTCCGCATCGCCTTCAGTTCTGGACTGCGCACCCGGGGCTGGATTCCGGATTCGCCAGCGCGATGCTTTGACACGAGGTCCGAGTTCTTCCGCAGCCGGTCACGGTTTCTTCGCGGCCGCGCCGAGCTCAGGCGCGGGGTACTCGGGAAGTTTCTGCTTGGCGGCTTGCGTCCGCTTGACTTGCAGCTCGTCGAACAGAAGCGCTGGGCTGGCGACGCTGAACCATACGGGCTCCGAGCGGTCTTCGACCGCGGGCGCGGTTCCGGCCGCGATGAGATCGCTGCGCAGCGAGCGGACGTCGAGATCTCCAAAGACGCCGCCGCGAACCAGTTCTTCATGCGCATCCTTGGTCCAGATGCGATAGAGCAGCCGCGGCCCGAGCGACGGCCCCATGGTTTCCACGTAGAGACCGTAAGGCAGGTCGCGCTTCTTGCAGAGCTCGATCAACTGTGTCTTGAGGCCGGCATCAGGCTGGGGATCGGTCGATTGCAGAACCAGATTGCCGGTATGAGGCGCAGGCGCGGCAGTAGCGGCGGCGCGACCGTGACCGTTCGAAGCGGGGAAATCGCGAATCGGCTGGCGTCCGATGAGATAAGCGACGAGTTGTCCTTTCTCGATGAGGGAGACGCGCTGGCCTTTCACGCCTTCGTCATCGAGCGTGTAGTTGCCGAACAGGGGCTGGCCGGAAATGGTGGAAATCGTTGGGTCGTCGAACACATTGATGAAATCGGGCAGCACGCGGCCCTTGTAGCTGCTGGACCATCTTCCCGTGGTGCGGGCGTTCTCGCCAAGCTGCGGTTTCCTGCCCAGAATATTCGGCTCGACTAAATCGGTGACGACGGTGGAGGCAGCGTCGTTCGAGAACAGGACGGGGCCGCGGTATTCCTCGTCGACGACGGGAGCGTCACGCAACAACTTCAGCGTCTCCAGTATCCGAGCCGTGGTCTTCAGGAACTGTTCGCGGGTGGGGAGGTCCTTGAGTTCGTTGCCTTGGTCCGCGTGCGAGCGTTGCAGCAACATGCCATCGGAAGCCTGCGTTGAGCCCGCGATGGAGATGAGGTAGTGCGCGTGGCCAGAGCGGGCAACCGTGCCCTCGGAGTTCAGGAAATAGCGGTTCTCGACGGTGAAGCGCAGCGTGGATTCGAAGCTCTGCAGTTCTTTGTCGGCGCGATATTGGGCGGATGCCTCTTCGAGAAGATGAATCCAGGAAGTGAAATCGGTCGAAGCAAAATGGGCGAGAGGCTCGACCGCTTCGACCGGCGTGGCTTTGGCGAAATCGTCGACCGGTTGATCGACTTTCAACTGCTTCAGGGCAGCCTGCTTGGCGGAGAGCGCTTCCGTGGCGGCTTTGTAAGCGCGATCGGTTGCGAGCCAGAGGCGGTGACGAATGGCAAAGACGTCATCATCGGAGGGAACGAGGTCGACGGAGCCTTCTCCGGTGCCGAAGAAGCTGTCCTGCTTGTAGTCGCCGACGCGGACGACCACGCGCAACAGGCGGCCGTGATCATGTTGCTGGCTGCGTAGGGCGCCGAAAACGGCGCTGGCTTCGACCTGGTCAATCTCGGTGACGCGGTATTCGATGTAATACGGCGCCGGCACGTTCTCGAGTTTCAGCTTGGCTTTGGAGCGCTCCATCTCTTCCCGAAGAGCGCGGAGAACAACATCGCCGGAAGCGGAATTGCCGGCGCGAGCGGAAGATGACAAGGCGCAGAGCAGGATCGCGGCAGAGATCACTGCAAACGACACGGCCGCTGTATATCGAATGAATGCGTGTCGAATCATTGCTTGCCTCCCTTATCATCCGTCGCGCCGGGCGGGGGCAGAAGGATAGGAGGACGGGTGTCGCCGTACTTCCGTTTCTGGACTTCCATGTCGGAGAACAGCATGGCCGGAGCGGCGGTGGATACAGGAACGCTGCCGGATTCGGCTCCGCAAATGCCGTTAAAGACGCTGGTGGTGTCTCCGGTAGCGGCGATCTGGGTCAACACGGTGAGCGGGGTGCCAACGATGTCGACCCCGCGGACGAGTTCATCGGGACGGCCATCCGCATAGACGCGCCACACCATGACGGGCAACACCTGGAACGCCTGCGGCATATCGCGCGAGGTCAGGGTGAATCCGCCCTGGATGTCTTCGAAATAGAGGCCGTAGGGCCTGCCCTGCTTCTTGATTTCTTCGATGAAGCGGGAGCGCAGTTGGGCGTCGGGAATCGTTTTCGAAGAAGTAACGATCAAATTGCCCTGGCGGCCGACGGGCATCCGTCCGGACTGGGCGCGGCCGTGCCCGTTCGAGTTGCTGAAGTTCTTCACCGGCAATCGCCCCATCAGAAAATTCTTCAGGATGCCGTCCTTGACCACCTCGACGCGCGCGGCGGGAATGCCTTCGTCGTCGTAGCGATAAAAACCCGACAGTTCCGTGCCCGCCATCGTGTGCAGCGTGGGATCGTCGGTGACGCTGAGGAACTCGGGCATGATCTTTTCGTTCACTTTTTTAGTAAAAGTCTGGCCTTCGTCGCGGCCCCTCTGGCGCTGTCCTTCAACCCGATGGCCGAGCACTTCATGAAAGAAAACGGCGGCGGCGCGGCCCGAGAGCATCGCGGGGCCGCTGTAAGGCTCGGCCAGCGGAGCCGCGCGCAACGCGTTCAAGTCGTCGGCCATTTTTTTCGCGCTCGCGGCCACTTCCGCCTCGGAGGGAAATTTTGACGGGTCTGAAAACTGGAAAGTTTCGATGCGCATCAGTTGCATGCCGTCGTCGGCGCGGGTTTCGGCCTGAATCATGATGCGAAAAATGGCGTCGGCGGTCACGATCTTCGTGCCTTCGGTGGAGACCAGGTAATCGCGGCTCTTCTCCGCGAAAAGAAAAACCACGGACTCCTCCACCTGGGGATACCGGCGGAAGGACGCGGAGTAGCGGCGGGCGAGCTCTTCCCAGGCCTTCTGCTCGGGAAACGCAGCCAACGACGTTTTCTCGATGTAAGTCGCGGGCTTCTCCTGGGAGAAGTCGGGCGAGTCGTCTTCATCCTTGGCGCGGACGGCGGTCTTGGTCTTGACGTTGGCATACGCCTGGCGCGCCTTGCGGTACTGCTCGTAGGTCAGCTTCCACAGGACGCGAGCAATGGCGTCGGGGTCGTCCCGTTGCGGAAGCTGGCCGGAAGTAATGCCCGAGAAGCGCTCTTGGTCGTGGGTGTTATCGAGAGCGGGGGCCCCGATGCGCATGCTGACGTCGGCGGCGCGATGGCGGGTATGCGAGGAGGTGAGAATGCCGCCCTGGGCGCTAAGTATAACCAGCGATTCGCCGTCGGTCACGTTGTAGCTGGTGAAGTAGGGGGCGGGATCCTGCTTGGCAAGCTCAGATTGGCCGCGATGCAGCTCCTTTTCCATGGTGGCAAGGAGGAGATCGTCGGGTGCGTTCAGAGGCTTTTGGGCATTCAGCGGTTTCTGCCCAAGGAGGGCAACAAGTAGAAGCAGAAGAAGGAGAGTGCGCAGGGAAACGGCCTTTTCAGATTTCACTTTTTCGGAGTTCATGGAAACCGCGAGTGTACAGGAGCGGGAGAAACAAAAAAAGCGGCCCCTTTCGGGGCCACCCTTTTCAAAGAGGCTAAGTGGCGGGAATCAGAGGAAACCTAAGTTTGGCGCCGCTCCGTGGAATGGAACGGACAGGTTGAGATGTCGCGAGCATTGAGAGTGAAGTTTGTCCAACGGGTGCGGCCTCTTCAGTACCATGGGAATAAGCATTTGCGGAACCAAATTGGTAACTGGGGGCGGCGACGAGGTCCCATTTCGGGAACCTGTTCAAAATCAAGATATTAGGGTGAATTCCCTAGAAACGCGCGGCGCCAGGATCACCGAGCGAGGTGATGTCAGGTGCACAAAGCTGCACTTCGGCAGAAGAAGTAGTGTGGAAGCGGGGCTCTGCCCCGCTTGGACGGGGCAAAGCCCCGTCCCCACACAAAAACAAAGCCCCCTCAAAAGGGGGCTTCGGATAAATCGGCACAAGTGTCTAGCTGTCGCCGGCGACGGTGCGCACCTTGCCTGGCAGGAAATGGTAGGGCGGCCACGGTCCGGTTACCACCATTTGACAATTCTTGAGTTGCTTGGCGGCCGTGCTGTAACGGTTCTGATATTTTTCAATCGACTTGGTATCGATGAGGTGGGCGATATCGAGCAACATTCCGTCGGCATCGACCTTCTTGCAGCTGACTTCTTCTTCGAGTGGATTGAAGAGCTTGTGCACCTGGACGGAGAGGGCGCGGGCCTTGGTCTGCCGTTCACGCTCACGAGATGCCTTCTCGCGCAGTTTGGATAGATACTCGCGGCCGACTGTATCGGGCAGGACAATCTCTTCGATGTTGCCGCGAATCGATCCGTCGCGAACCGTCAGCTTGATGCGCATTTCGGACTTGCCACGGAGCCGGGCGACACTCTCGCAGAAAGTGCGGCGATTCGATCGAACGGCTTGGCGGATGGCATCTTCGGTGTCGAAAATCGTTCCGAAGCGGAAGGGTAAGACGGTGGCGGTGCGGAAGCTCTGGCTTACCACGCGGGCGTGCTCAAGAACGGATTTTTCGTCGAGTTTGGAGGTTGCGCGGTCGTATTCACTGACGATCACCGCGAATTCTCCACTCGGGTAGCTCATGACGGGGGCGGAATTGACCCCCTGAATTCCATCTAAAACGAAGGGACGACGGGCGCGGACACCATTAGCTAGGGTCGGGTGCTCCGTAAGGCAGTACGCGTACCACGACATGCATTCTCTCCGAATTGCACCGGGGCTTTGGGCACCCCTTTAGATTTACTCGTAGGCTAGGGCTGCGTTTCTACCTGGAAGTTTTGTTTTTTGAGACAAGATGAACGCGAAATGCTGCGTCCAAAGCCATACTACTGCCGGTCCTCGTAATTTGCAACCTTTCTTGCGATGTGTGCATCGCCGAATTACTCAATTGCCACGACGATCATCGCGACGTCCCCCCGAAAATAAATTTTTTGGTGGTTGCTCAGTAAGGATAGGTTTTTAGCTTTTTCTGCGGCCTGATGTTTACTGGTTGGTACTGGTGGTACCCCCTCCCATGGCCGGTCTTTTGGAATCAAAACTTTGGCGGGATGCTCACGCCAGGTCTTTGAGGAATAAGGGCTTAGAACTAAGGTCTTTATTTTCCTTTGACTTAGAACCGCTTCCGCTGCCGAGTGGGGCTCAGGGATGGCCGCTTTTGCTTCCTCCCGGCGTTGGACCCCCATTTCGTCCCGATCAAAAAGTCAAGCTTGACAAAAGCGAGGCCACGAGAGGGGATCTTTCCTTGGATGCTACGGCGCCGGTCACTTGCACTTTATCGCGTGCTCTTGCTGTCGCCGCCTAATTGCGCAATTTGACTAGCTCCCACCCTTCGCGAAAAAGCCGCGAAGGATGGGGCACCCACCGTCTGGGTGTGTCAGCGGAAGGCTGGGCCAGCCCCCCGAATCCGTGAGAGCAATTCGTCGTGTTGTTTGCGGGAACAACAGGGTACAAAGAAGCAAATAGGCTGTCCGAACGCGGTCCGAACTTAATCATCCGTTTTCATCGTTAGAAGCACTGGCCGTTCTTGACAAGTTGTAGATTTATTCGTTAACGCTTAGGGTCGAATGCCCAACGACGTTCTCAGGCAGCACCAGTGATTTACACTGGCACTGTTTATGCAGAAAATCCTGGTCAGTTCGTTCCTCCCAGGAAATCCACTCAAGTACAACGGTCTTCATGCGAAGCCAAACAGCGATCTGCTAAATCGTTGGATCAGCGAAGGGCGGGTAATTGCCGTCTGCCCCGAGCTCGCTGCTGGCTTTTCAGTCCCACGCGCAGTGGCCGAAATTCGCTTGGAAATGGCCTCGATGTTGTCAACGGCGTGGCGCGCGTTATGACCCAAAACGATCGCAACTTCCAGCGATTCGCGCACGAGACGTGGGCGTATTGGCACGGTGATCGTCATTGTGTCAGTGGGACGCAAGTTTGAGTGCCACCAGCTGCATGGTCCAACCGCTGGTCGCGGAGCCCTTCGCAGCATAGGAGCCGGGGTTGCCGGCCAGCATGTCCTCAATCAAATTGTTGTTGAAGGTCGAGCGCGCAGCGAAGCCAGAACCCGCCATGCAAGCCCGGTCGCCAACGCAGTAACCGAAGATCACGTCACCGGCCACGGTCGTCGTGGCATTTCCGCTCGAGACCGCACCGGCGCCGCCCGAGGCGCCTGCCTGGGCGTCGACGGGATTCACCTGATCCACGCCGGAGTATTCGGTCAGATACAGTTCAATCCAGCCGGAATTCGTGGATAGATTAACGGTGACGGTATCGGCGCCACCCTTGATCTTCTTCGCATAATAGACCCGGCTGCGGACGCCACCTGGGGAGGTTAATTGGCTTCCCACCTGAGCGAAAACGTTACCCTGGGAGTCAGTGACGGAGGATGGCGTGGTGGTCGTGTCGAAATCGAACGCGGCCAGTATAAGGTCACCCGCGACCGTGTTTGCAGGGAAGGAGAGGGAGAAAACCTTGGCGGCTCCGGGAGATGCGCCGGCGGCTACCTGCACAAAGGAGGAGGTTGAGTTGATGGTCACGGTCAGAGTAGCCGTGCCCGTCCCTGCGGCATTGGTCGCACTGAGCGGGACCGGCGTCGTTCCCGGCGCGGTGGGGGTACCCGAGATCAACCCCGTCGCAGTGTTGACCGATAGCCCCGTCGGCAAACCCGTCGCCCCATAGCTGATGGGGTTGTTGATGGCCGTGATCTGATACGAGAATGCGCTTCCCACCGTCCCGCTAGCCGTGCTCGGGCTGGTGATCACCGGCACCACCGCTCCGGGAGGCATAAGGGTGATCGCGGCCGAGCCTGACTTCGTACTATCCGCGGCGCTGGTGGCCATAATCGTCACTACTTGCTGACTCGTAATGACTGCCGGAGCTGTATACAAGGCCGACTGGCCGTTGGGGGTGAGCGTTCCTACCTGAGGCTGAATGGACCATGTCACGGCAGGGTTGGTAGTGCCGGTTACGGTGGCGGTGAACTGCTGGGTTCCGGATTGCTGAAGAGTTGCCGAGGGTGGACTCACCTGGACCGACACACCGCTTGCATCATCGATCACCAGCACCCAATCGTTTGAATCCGGCGGGGTAAAGTTACGGGTGCCCGCATTGCCGAAAACACCAATCAGCGTGTAGGCGCCGCTACTCGGATTGAACCACGAGCAACTCGCCTGCTGACTTTGGCTGATAATCTTCGACATATCCACCGTAAGGGTTGTGGCGTTGCCGGTTGGGATGTAAGCGATGATTGTCTGGCCGTCGCTGGTTCGGGAAGTAACAGTCAATGTCTGGCCGGAACCATAACCTGCCGTCACGACTGCATGAGAAATATCAGGGACCATCTTCCAGTGTTCACGGGAGCGAAAGAGCGCCAACGGATCCTACAGAGCCGAGCTGGCTCTGCCACGTCGCTCCCATCGTGTCGTAGGAATCCCCGAAGGGCCAAATCGCATCATTACCGAAGAATCCTCCGAGGTAGGCACCGCTCAGCACCGCCCAGTAAGCCTCGGTCCGCAGCCCGAGTTCCGTCATCGAGTGCTCGCCCTCGTACCAGTCCTCCATTTCAAACAAAGGAAGAAAGTCGGGACGCAGGTAGTTCGAATTGGCCGCTGCCGGGAAATCTGCGGGCAGATTATAAAGTCCATTCAACCCAAGCCAGGACGAGCCGGACCATTGGTCAAGCGAAGATTCCCCACGAATGTTCTCCGCGGTCATCAGATGGACCGTGTCGGCTGAGCGTATGCCAACAGCGATGTCGTTGAGTTTGGTCTTGATGGCGCTTCCCAAATGGGCGATATCTGCATCCCCTCCGATCAGCCAGATGATATTGGAATAGTTCTTATATCGATTCCCCAGGTACGTTCCATATGCCGTCATCGTTGCATCGGAGGCGGCTTCCATCTCCGGGCACCATCCCCCGCCGTTGCAAGGGTAACCAGAGAACGCCGGGTTGAGCAGGACCGTGATCCCATAGAACGCCGCGCGCTGAATCACATAGTCAAGTTCGGCGAAGTAGGGCTCCTGCATATTCAGAAAATCTCCGCCGCTGAAGGGGAGGTTGCCCGGATAGTCCTTCGGAGGATTTACGGAATATACATTGTCCACCGCGGAGATCCAGATCAGGTTGAAGCCTCGGGATGCCCGGTCAGAAAGATAAGTTTCCAGATCCGCGGAGGACAGATTGCCGTCCATAGCAAACGCATCTTCCCCGACCATGAATACGGGCTGGTTCGTAAAGGTGTTCACAAGGTGGGTACCATCCGCGCTAAGCGCCATCAACTGGCCTGCGCTTTGTTGATGTCGAGATCCACTTTTCCTGCCCCGACCAGGCACCTGCGAATAGCACGTCGATCCAACCAGCACGAACACAACGGCAAGCAGAACCACCCGCGCGCTCGACAACCTTCTTTCCTCGCTCGCATTCAGATTCATGAACTGAAAACGTCCTTTCCGTGACTCGACACCAACGACGCGAAGTTCAGGAGATACCTCTTTATACCCCTATCGAACAAACTATCGCCTCACGGGCTGCCTGGGGCAGACGAGCAGCGCGCAGCGACATGGTCGACTTCTTCTAGCTTTTGCGCTGGTGATTTGCATTGCCGGATGGCTGTCCTAGCCCCTGGAGATGCCGAGTGTCAGTGTGCGGGAAGGTGTGAATCTCCGCTGTTCTATAATGCTCACTAGGGCTGATCCTCGAAGAACCCTTCCTGAAACAGGACACGGCCGGCTGCAATCCGAGCCAACCAGAGCGGCTCCCATGAGGAACCCGGGGATAGGAACATGTGAAGAAATCGAATTTCCGTTTTTTGCAGGCGATCGAAAATGTATCGCCAAGTGCCAAAGATCGCTTGTAGGTCATCTAATTGCAAAATTTTTCGAAGCACAAACTCGTCTTTTCCAAAAATTCGATTTCTTCACATGTTCTAGACGGGACGTTTTCTGATCCTGGTAATGTGGTGTCAAGCTTTCTGCTGCTTTTGGGCGGCGCGGTCCTGTAGAGCGATGGTGACCGCGCGCAGCATATCGCCGGCGGGAGCGGGCTTGCCGGTCCAGATTTCAAACTGCCGGGCGGCCTGTTGCACAAACATTTCGACTCCGGGGATGACGGCGATCCCCTTGGCGCGCGCCACCTGCAGCAGGTGGGTCTCGACCGGGTCGTACACCATGTCGAAGACGACGCGGGCTTGTATTTCTTCGTCTTTGAGCGGGCAGTCGCGCGTGTTCCCCATCCCAACCGGAGTGGCGTTGATGATGACGTCGAAGGCGGTCTTGCGGAGATCCGCGCGTTTGATGGTGCGCGCTTTGGCCTGGCGGGCGAGTTTCTGGGCCTTGGCGGAAGTGCGATTCAGTATCCAGACTTCAGCGCCGCGCTCTTTGAGGCCGAAGACTGCGGCCCGCGCCGCGCCCCCGGCGCCGAGCACGAGAACCTTTGCGCCTTCGATCGAGAGGCGCTGCTCCAGCGGACGAACCACGCCGGCGGCATCGGTATTAAAACCGTAAAGCTTGCCATCCTGCCCGCGGACGACGGTATTGCAGGCGCCGATCTTGCCCGTGTGCGCGTCGGTGTTGTCGAGATACGGAAGGATGGCCTGCTTGTAGGGCATGGTGATGCTGAGACCGTGGAGCGGAATCTCACGCACGCAGTGGATTAGATCCTTGAGCGTTTTGGCGTGCAGGGCGAGATAAACGCCGTTCACGTTCTCACGGCGCAGCGCCGTATTCATGATGATGGGCGAGAGCGAATGTTCGATGGGATCGCCGGCGACTCCGTAGATGCGAGTGGCGGCGTCCACTTGATCGATGCGGTAGATGCTGCGCAGATCGAGCGCGCTGACCTGACCCGGTGCAGTTTTGAGATCGGCGCTCACTGCGCCAAAGGTGAAGGCGCTGCCGGCGCGCACGCTGAGCACGCGGCTGATGATGCCTTGCTCTCCCATGCACAACCCGATCAGTGCATGCTGGCCGCTCTGCGTCTGCAGAAACTTCATCATGGCCACGTTGTCCGAGAGCGTAGTGGCGGTCGAGACGACTTTGTAAAAGTCGGCGGGGACTTTCAGCATTTTCTCCAGCGTCTCATCGAGGTGGCGCGTGCCACGAAAATCATGGAACGACAGGATGAGTCCGGCGCGGCTGCGCAGGCGCGCAATCGCTTCCGGCTTCGACTTCAGCGCGCTCTGCCATTCCAGGTCGACAATTTGACAACCTGCGGCATGGGCCTTGGTGAGCACTTCCAATTGAGAAGCCAGCGATCCTTTGAACTTGCCGCCATTGTCGGCGCGGCGGCAGGTCCCTATGGCAGTGACGTACTGGTGCGTCTCCAGAAAACGATGCAGTTTGGGAAGCACGGCCAGGGGTTGCTTCAGGTAATCCAAACGGAACTCGACGAAGGGGTTATCCCGGGCCATGGACTCGGCGGTAGCGAGCATGTCTTCGGCGGTGTCACCGCTCAGCGCCAGACAGACCTTGGGCAGGCGCGTAGGGAGGAAACGGGGCGCGACGGTGGAAGACAGGGCCAAGGCCATTTGTTTTCAACGACGGCGCGATATTACAGGGGTGGGAGCGCAGATGCAACTTATTGCCGCAGTGATCGGGAAAAACACTTTTGGACAAAAGGGCTAAACACCCTCGTAACCTTGACCCTTCCCTGGGCGCTTGTTACTTTTTGGCTGTAACCCTTGTCTTCCGAGAGAGATAGCTGGGGCAGCCCCGGAGCGGATTGGAGTCGGAGGTAACATGAAGAAAACAGGATTGTTATTGCTACTGACGGTGACGGCGAGCTTCGCCGTGGCCCAGCAGTCGACGACGGCGAGCACGCCGGACACGGACGGTATCGTCCACACCACGGTCAACGTTCCATTCGTGCGTTTCCAAACGCCCACCGCGGCCGACATTTACTGCGCCGGATTTCTTAGCAAGGACCGCGTTCCCGACGCCAACTACGTGAATGGCGGCCTGCAGACGCCGACCGCAACCAAGTTTGAGATCGGCGAACTTGTCTATCTGGCGGGGAGCGGCTACCAGGCGGGACAACTGTATTCGATCGTCCGCGAAATGCGGGACGTCAACGAGTACGAACTCTATCCGGGACAGCGAAAAGTAATGGCTGCCGCTGGACGCCCGTATGGCGAAATTGGCAGGGTGCGGATCGTCGATACCCGCAGTCACAGCGCCATCGCTCAGGTGGAATTCAGTTGTGATCCCATCAACCCGGGCGATGTCGCCGTGCCTTTCGTCGAAAAACCGCCGATTGCGTTCCACGTGCCGGGGCATTTTGACCGGTTCGCGCCGCCGAATGGCAAGCTAAGCGGACGGGTTGTGCTCGGCAAAGACTTTGACGGCGTGCTCGGCACGGGCATGAAACTCTACATGAATATGGGTTCGAACCAGGGCGTAAAAGTGGGGGACTATTTCCGCGTCGTGCGTCCCTACACTGCCACCTTGCAGAATCCGGTGGACTCGCTCTCCTTCAAAGCTCAGACTTCAGAAGACACACAGGTTCGTCCCCCGGCTTTTGAGGCCAACCGCTTCACCAAGACCAAAGGGGCGAACATCCACGTAAGGGATCTGCCGCGGCGCGCCGTGGGAGAAGTGGTAGTTCTGAACGTAACCCCGACCGCATCGTCCGCCATGGTCGTCTTCGCGCTGGAAGATGTCTACGCGGGTGACTCGGTGGAACTGGACGAGCAGCAGTAAGAGCACCCAACAATTTAATGGAATGAGGGGAGAGCGAATCTCCCCTTTTTCTTTTGACTGGAGTGTTGGATCCGATCTCCCGTAGAGACGCGGCTTGCCGCGTCTCAGGCTGCGGCACTGCGCGGGTTCTCAGCATCCAGAAGCCAGTTTTGGGGGTTCCGATCGATGTAGTCGCGCGCCGCGTTCAAGGACGCGTTTGATCGCAAGATGTGGTCATGGAACCTGGACTGCCATGCGAACCCTGAAAGCCCTTTCGCATGGCAAATCCGGCTGACTCCCGCCTTGTATCCGCCCACAATGTCCGGCAGACGCCCATGTACGCGAGCGGGAGACGCGTCAAGCCGCGCCTCTACGGGGGAATATGCGTGATCTCCCCCAATTGCAACTATTGCGTGAACGTGATTGGGCATTACCACATATGATCACGTTCTCGTAGTGGATCGAGACGGCTTTCATTTCGGTCTCGGCAATGACTCCCGCGTCTGAAAGAACTATTTGACCGTCGACCGCGTGGCCTAAAGAACACCTCTTGTCCTTGGTGCACAGGGTGACAAAGTACCAGCCGTCTGCGGCGTAATCCCAATCCGCCAGACGGGTTGATCCGACCCGATATCGATCTTGAAACTTGCTCATCAGGGGAGCATAGGGCGGGGAGAAATCTCGCGCGGTGAGCAGCATCACAAGGCGTTAGGTTGGTTTCGGAGCGCGCAGAGACGGGGCAAGCCCCGTCTCTACAGGCGGAAAGAACCTTGGGTCTTCAGCGGAAGAAGAGGATTTTCGAATTCCCGGGAATCATCGCGCCAGCGACGACTAATACGATGATTACAATAGCGAGTTCCATGTAGCCCTCACAATCCAATAGCCAGCGCTCAGCATACGTCCTCTCACAGAGAAGACAAGGGTACTAAAGTGGGGCAGGCGGGAAGGGGCGGAACGCGGCGTCCGTAAAATAGGTTTCGGGAGCAGACTCAGCAGGGAACCTTAACCTCGGCGTCGGCAAAGACCTCGGCGGTGAAAGCGTCGATGGTTGCGTTCTTGCGCCAGGCATCGAGCGGCAGACCCGCTTTGCGGCAGGTTTGCTCCAGAAAAGTTTCCCGGTCCCAACCATTTTCAACGGGAACCTGAGGCAGCAGCAAGCCGCGGCGAGCGCCCAGCGCGATGACCAGTCCGTGGCGCCCCACCTCCACTGCCTCGGGATGAATCGGGAACAAGCGGGAGAGCACGCTCAGAGAAACTTCCAGCTTCGGAGCTTCGTCCTTCGTTACCGGTAAGAAACGGGAATCCTCGAAGGCAGCGGCGCGCGCCGTTTCGGCCACGGCACGATACAGCGGCATGATGGGCACGGCATAGCCGACGCATCCCCGAAGTTCACGCTGAGTTTCACCCTTCAGGTAAAGAGTTGTGAAAACGCCGCGCGGCTCCGACAGCGTCGCCGAAGACGGAGCTGCGGACAAAGGTAGAGGAGTTTCCCCCTGTGTTCCCCAGTGTTCTCTGTGGTTAAGATTTTGACGCTCGATAACGGAAAGAATCGCCGCGTGCGCAATGCCAAGCAGAGTGCGGCGCTGCTCGAGAGAAAATTCCGGAGATAGCAGGGCGGGGTGGCCTAAGTCGCGCGAAGTGAGATCTTTGGGATGCAGTTCACGCGGCTTTTCAGACGGCGTTTCAGACAGCTTGGACATCGCGTTTTCTCCGTCGGGAGAGGACGAAGGACCGGCGCCGCCGCTTTTCCGATTTGCGGTCGATCCGCGACCAGAAGGCAACGAAGTAGTCGAGCGCCGAAACCAGCGAAAGCACAACCATGAACCAGATGGCGAGCCACGCAATCCAGTACACCGGGAAAATGTAAATGCCAACGACGGGCCACTCGTGCCAGCGCCGCGCCAGAATCACGGCTACCACGGAAATAATCTGCACCAGCATCTTGAACTTGCCCAGTTCGCTCGCTTGAATCGTAAAACCCTCGGAAGCGGCAATGGAGCGCAGTCCGCTCACCAGAAACTCGCGGCCGATGACGACCACGGCCATCCATGCCGGTACCAGCGCGGGATTGAACTGCACCAGCGTGATGAAAGCGGCAGCGACCAGCAACTTGTCGGCCAGGGGATCGAGCAGCATGCCCATGGTGGTGATCTGGCCGCGTTTGCGCGCCAGATAACCGTCAATGCCGTCCGTGATCGAAGCCAGGATAAAAACCGCGGAAGCCAGGATTTCTCTTTCCCCGGTCCGCTCGCCCGAGAAGCGCGGAGTGCAAAGAATCCAAATGAGCAGCGGAATCGCCGCGATGCGGGTGAGCGTGATGTAGTTAGGAAGATTCACGCGATGAATGAGCCAAGGCCACGAAGGCGGACAATGTGATTATCCTCTACATCCGAGGCCAAGGCAACGGAGGAAGATCGGGGAGGGAGCGAGCCATCGATGCATCAAAAATTGCAACTCCGCAGTGCGAGCCGGATAGGGTTCGGTGGGGGCGTTCTATTTCCTTTCCACTTCAGCAGCCCAATTTAACAGCACGGAGAGTGGAGCGGGAGTGCCTTCGTCCATCTGCGTGGCGACAAGGAATCTCTGCCCGTCGCCGCTCACGTCGTAGGTAAAGAAATCCTGCGAGGAAAGCGCCTGTCGCCGGTGAGTTTGAAACAGGGCCACCGGGGAACCGGCTTCAAAGCTGGCGCGGGTTGCCAGCGGCACCGCCATCATTTTCCCATCCGGCGACAGATAGAACAATTCCTTGCCATCCTGTCTCCACCTCGGCTCCTGCCCTCCTCCTGATGAAACCTGCCACTTGCCATTGCCGCTGAGGAAGTTGGCAACATAAATCTCCATTTTGCCCGTCTCATTGGAGGAATACGCGATCCATCGGCCGTCGGGTGAGAATTGGGCGCCGCGCACCGTCCACCGGCCCTGCGCCAGGGCCTTGGCTACTCGCTGCGGCCAGGAGAGATACCACAACTCGTTTCCTTTCCGGATCAGGATGAACTTGCCGTCGCGCGACCAGTCCCAGGCGTTGCCCGTGTCAGAGCCGAAGTTGAATAGCTCCTGCTCAGAACCGGACCCATCGGCATTTTTCAAATAGAGGCGGAAGTCGAGGCTGCGGTTCGAATTGAACAGGACTTGTTTGCCGTCGGGGCTCCAGGCCGGCGTTTGATCCAACGCTGGATCGAAGGTCAGGCGCGCCGTTGCACCGCGGGCGAGGTCATGGACCCAAACATCGATGTTGCGTCCGTCCGGATCGGTTTGGTCGGCCGCGACCCGGCGTCGGTCCGGCGAAAGCTGCACGTTGTTGTACCAGGCAGGCGTACCGGCCGTGCCCACCTGCTTCCCGCTGCGGTCAAACCAAGTCAACTGTGACAGGTAGGCGCCCTTTCCGGTTTGCATGATCAACGCCTGCCCGGTGGAGGCGCTGAAAACGGCTCGTTGCACCTGCGGAAAATACAGCACCTCGTCGCTTAAGCTTCGCGGCTCGCCACTCAGAGTGTAGCGGCGCCCGTCGAACGGCTGCGCGACCAGTGTCTTGTCGCGCAGGTAGAGCAGGTAGCCCGGCTCGACATACGCCGCGTTGGCGCTGCTGCTCACCAGCAGGCGCCTGTCCGCCGAATCCAGCGATCCCAGAAAAATCGCATTTACACCGACCTTTCCACTGAAATTGGCTGCCAGATAAATAAGGTGTTTGCCATCGGGCAGGAAAACCGGCCAGCGATGGCTGGTTTCAAAGCGAGATCGGTCCGGCTTGGTCATTTCCGCCGCAGTGCCTCCCCAGGCTGACACGCGGGACAACCCGCTGAGCGCGTCGGGTGCGAATACGATTACTCCGTCCCGGTTCCAAGCGCCCCCGCGTCCATTGGGAGCATCGCAGAGCACCTGCGCCTGTCCCCCGGCCACGTCCACCTTCTTGAGTTTGCCGTCGGCGAAGAACCCAATCGCTTTCCCGTCCGGGGACCAGAAGGGATAGGATGCGCCCTGCGTCCCCTCCAGCGCAGTGGTCCGTTGGCCTCCGACTTCATACGTCCAGAGCACGTAATCGTTGGCCTGCGCAGAATACGCGACCATCGCGGCTATCCGGCCATCTGGCGACAACACCAAGTCGTTCGCGGCAAACGGCACCGCGGCGTGAAAATACATTGGGGAGGTACGCCGGTTGCTTGCGTTCCACCAAGCCGCGCCGCCCACCATCAATAACAGAAGAGACACGGCGGCCAGCAGCCATCCTGCACGATCCCATCTCCCGCTTCCACTTTGAACGGACGCTGATTTTTCCGCCTGTGATCCTCCTTCGGCGATCCAGTTCAATTCATCAGCCAGGTCGCGGGCGCTGTGCCATCGCTGATCGGGGTCTTTTTCGAGGCACTTCTTGACGACCCGCTCCAGCGCCAGCGGCGTCATCGGCTGCAGAGCCGCCATGGACTGTGGCTCCGCCGTAAGAATGGCTGCGATCAGGCTCGCCCGGCTTTTTCCGGCAAAGGCCGGCTTTCCCGTCGCCATTTCGTAAATCACTTCCCCGAGCGCGAACAGGTCGGTGCGCGCGTCCACCTCTTTTCCTTCCAGTTGCTCCGGCGCCATGTACTGAAAGGTTCCAACGATGGCGCCCTCCACGGTCAACTTGGTTGGCTCGGACGTCATCTCCGTCAACGCGCTCGCAAGCAGCGAAGGTCCGGCTTCTTTCGCCAGGCCAAAATCCATGAGCTTGGCGCCCGTTTTCGTCAGCATGATATTCGATGGCTTCAGGTCGCGGTGCACAATTCCAATCTTGTGCGCCGTGGCCAGCGCGCCTGCAATTTGCGCGGCGATGCGGAGTGTCTGCTCAGGCGGAAGGGCTCCCCGGAGCAGCCGTCGCTCCAGCGTCTCACCCTCCACCAGTTCCATCACAAGATAGTCCACGCCGTCCTGATGACCGATATCATGCAGCATGCAAATATGAGGATGGGACAGCTTCGAGACCGCTTTCCCTTCGCGCTCCAGTCGCTGCCGCAGGGAAGGATCCGCTGAGAGGTTGGCAGGCAGCACTTTAACCGCTACATCGCGCTCCAACCGTGTGTCGCGGGCGCGATACACTTCTCCCATCCCGCCAGCACCGAGGGGAGATTGAATTTCATAAGGACCGAGTTTCGTGCCTGGCTTGAGTCCCATCGCTTGCGCATTATAGCCTGACCACAGCGAGGGTCCGATCCTTGCGCAGCCAGCTGGTTCGGGGTGGGCCCGGTTCGAAGAACTTACCGAACCCGCCCGCGCAAGCAATCACACAACACTTAGGAGGCTTTGGTCCCAAAGTTCCTGAGCATATTGGCGGCCATATCCAGAACGCTGCCATGGTCCGGAACCGCCCCATTCGGCGTCAACTTGTCCACCAATCCGGGTAGGATCTGGGCGATCGCAGCCCCAGCGGTGTCAGGATTGATTCCCGCCTTGGCGGCGAGCGCCTTCACCTGATCGCTGCCGAGAACCTGGTGAACCTGGTCCGAAGAAATCGGCGGATTCGGTCCCACACTAACCCAGGAAGAAACTAATCCACCCAGCCCTTTATCGCGAAACGATTGCACCAATCCCTGCAATCCACCCGGCTGATTCTGAATCATCTGCAAGATGCCCGCTGCCAGTGGATTGGAGCTGCCACCTAACACGTTGCCCATTGCCTGATTTTCTAGATTGTCGAGCACACCCATAACTGCCTCCCGAAAAATTGCGGCGGTTCCGATCGAGGTTCCTTACTGCAAAAAACGCAGAAGCGCGGAGATTCTTGTTTTGATTTTCCTCCGCGCTCTCTGCGTTCTTCTGCGTTCCGCGTTAAAGCTTCTTACTTCTGTTTGGCGATGATCTTGTCTTTGATCTTCGCATAGGTCGCAGCGGGAAGAATTTTCTTCTTCGTCAGGTCGGTCTTCTTGGCATAGGGACGGCCGTCGATAATTTTCTGGGAGTAGGCCGCGCCGATACCCGGTAGCGCGTCCAGTTGATCTTTGGTCGCTGAGTTGATGTCGAGCAGATCGGCATCCGCGGCTGCGGCAGTTGCCGCCTTGGCCGGCTTCTTGGCGGCTTGCGCCACGGCCATTCCACTGATCAGGCTGAGTGCGAAAAGGGCGATGAGAATTCTGGTCATGAAATTCCTGGTCATAGTCGTTTCTCCTTATTCCTTCTCGGCGGCTTTGTAGCCGGCAGTTTTGGCTTCGGCTTCGGTCATGAATTTCCCTTGCTTGGTCTTGCCATACCAGCGGCCGCTCTTGTGATAGACGCCGCTCTCGGTGTTCACCCAGACCTTGCCACTGGATTGCGCAGCCGCAATCTCAGGCGTGGAAGCCGTGGCTGTCGCCGTCTTGCTCGTTGTCTTTTTGGCGGGCGCTGCCATGTTGCTCGACGAAGCTGGAGCCGGAGCGGCAGCAGGGGCGGCAGCGGGCGCGGGTGCAGCGGCGGCAGGAGCACTTGCGGGTGCGGCCATAGCGTCGGCTGCTTTGGCTTTCTTGCGGCTCTTCTTGCTCGTCGTGTCGGCGGGCGCAGCGGCGTCGGCAGCAGCCGGTTTCGAAGCGCTGTCTGCCGCTTCTGCCGCCTTCTTGCTCTTCCGCGACTTCTTCGTAGAGGTCGTGTCGCTGGCAGCAGTCGTGTCCGCAGCAGCAGCTTTTTCTTCGGCTGCGGCCTTTTCCTTCTTGGCCTTCTTTTTGGACTTCTTAGTGGTGGTGTCGGATTTGGTGTCGGTCGTCGCCTGCGGCTTTGCCACCGCAGGAGCAATGGCCACCGTAAGCATCACACAGAAAGCGAGCAACCACAGAGTAAGTTTGCGTTGGGAGTGCTTCATTATTTCCTCGCGAGATTAAGAGGCGTCATGCCCCGTTTTTTTACGAATCAATCCTTTTTACGAATCAATCCTAGGTCACCTATCTGCAACAACCGAGATAGTGCGGATATGCCCCAGCATGATTACACCGCGAGGGACTGGGGGTCAACCGGAACTATAGGGGCCTCCGGCCGGAGGCCCCGCAAATATGGCTAGGCATAGATTCCGCGCTGGCGGATGGTGTACGCCACGCGGTCGATCGCCAGCATATAGGCCGCGATCCGGTTGTTCACGCCGTGAGTTTCAGCGTACCGGACCACATCATCGAACGCCGTAATCATAATGTCCCCCAGACGCTCGTTGACTTCCGACTCCTTCCAGAAGTAGCCCTGGCGGTCCTGCACCCACTCGAAGTAAGAAGTAGTCACGCCGCCGGCGTTGGCCAGAATGTCGGGAATCACGAAGACTTTTTTCGCGGAGAGAATATCGTCGGCGGCCGCGGTCGTAGGACCATTCGCACCCTCTGCCAGAATCTTGCACTTCACCCGGTCCGCATTTTGGCTGGTGATCACGTTTTCGGTCGCCGCCGGAATCAGGATGTCGCAATCGACCAGCAAAAGTTCGGCCGGATCGTACTTCTCCGCGCCCGGGAAGCCATGAATGGCGCCATTGCGCTGGCGGAATTCCCACAGCGCTTCCATATCGATGCCGTCCTTCTTATACAGGCCACCGCCGACCTCGACGATGCCGATGACCTTGTATCCAGCTTCCGCCATCAGGCGGGCAGCGTTCGAGCCGACGTTGCCAAAGCCCTGCACAATGACGCGGGTGGTATCGCGATTCAGGCGCAGTTTCTTGATCGCCTGCTCACAAACCATGAGGACGCCGCGGCCCGTAGCCTCGCGCCGCCCGCGCGACCCGCCAATGTTGATCGGCTTGCCGGTGACGACCGCGGTCACGGTCTGGCGCGCGTGCATGGAATAGGTGTCCATGATCCAGGCCATGGTCTGCTCGTTGGTGTTCACGTCGGGAGCGGGGACGTCCTTCTCCGGCCCTATGAAATCGAACAGCTCCGCCGTGTAGCGCCGCGTCATGCGCTCCAACTCCCCCTGCGACATTTTGTGCGGATCGCAGATGATGCCGCCCTTGGCGCCACCAAACGGAATGTTTACCACCGCGCACTTCCACGTCATCCAGCTCGCCAGCGCGCGCACTTCGTCGAGGTTCACGTCGGGCGCATAGCGCAGTCCGCCCTTGGCCGGCCCGCGCGCGATTGAGTGCTGCACCCGGAATCCGGTAAAGACCTCCAGGTGCCCGTTATCCAGCATCACCGGAATATGCACAATAATTTCGCGGCTCGGACTCCGTAGAACCTTCCACAGTCCTTCGTCAAGGTTCAGCTTATGCGCGGCCAGGTCGAAGCGGGCTGCTTGCGCCTGCCAGGGATTAGTTTCCTGCTCGAGGTCCACTGTCGTCATAAAGTCTCCGCATGATTGCGATTACGATTGCCGCCCCAAAGCACGGGTAAGCCTCGCAAAGTATATTGCTGGCCAGCAGGCTAGGCAAGCGACGGGGGAAAGAAACACGGGCAGCGTCCGAAATGAGCACCTATCGGGCGCACAAAGTGAACATCGGGACCCACCCCTTCCTGTACCTTCGTGCCCTTTGTGGTGGATGCACTTGGAACCTTGCCAAGATGTAATCCGTATTTACAACGTGCGCACATTAATGTACACTCATTGTGTATACATGAAGGGGCGGCCGATGCCGGCGACAGGAACAAAGACCAGAAGAAACCGCGACGAAACCATCAACCTCCGCGCCAGTCGGCGCCAGAAAGCGCTGATCGACCGGGCGGCGGATGCGCTGGGCCGGAACCGGTCGGACTTCATGCTCGAAACGGCGTGCCGGGAAGCGGAAGCCGTCTTGCTCGACCGCCGGTATTTCGCTTTGTCGAGCGAAGAATTTAAGCGCTTCACGTCCATGCTGGACAAGCCTCCGGCAAGCAACGCAAGGCTGCGGCGGCTGCTGAAAGTGAAACCGCCCTGGGAGCAATAAGAGTGCCCCAGCGCGAGCAACCGCTAACCGCCCCCGAGAAGCTGCGCGCGGATCACGATCTCTCGGAATTCGATTGCGGAGAGCCTGCGCTTGACGATTGGCTGCGACGGCGGGCGCTGCCCAATGAGGAAAGCGGCGCTTCGCGGACGTACGTCGTTTGCGCCGGCCCGCGCGTGGTCGGCTATTATGCCCTGGCAGTGGGCGCCGTCGCGCATGGGGAAGCGCCGGGCCGGGTCAAACGCAACATGCCCGATCCAGTGCCGGTCATGATCATCGGCCGGCTGGCGATCGACAGAGATTTTCAGGGTAAAAAAATCGGTCCGGGTCTGCTGCGCGACGCTGTATTGCGCACGTTGCAGGCTGCGGATATTGCTGGCGTCCGCGCCCTCCTGGTGCACGCGATTTCAGAGCGCGCACGCCAGTTCTATGAAGATTGCGGATTCATTGCCTCCCCGGTGGATCCCTTGACGCTAATGATCACGGTGGCGGAAGCGGTTAAAGCATTCGTCGGCAAGGATGCCAAGTAACGCAACCGCAAATGGGTAGAATGGAGCCGAAGGGCCACCTATGAGAATGGAGTCGCATGCCTGAGGTCAACCTGCCACGACGAATCATCCTTAGCCGAAAGGGAGTGGACGCTGCAGCTGGTGGTTTCGCGAGCCCAATACTGGAGGGTAGTAACCAGCTCTTTAGTCTTCCTATTCCAGATTGTGGGACTAACATAACCTACGCCGACATGCTATTCCCGGATGGAAGCAGCGGGGTTGGTCCGTTAGTGAGTGATCTGTCCGGGAATAAAGTCCTCGCCGATTGCGAGGTTCATCTTGATCCTGACCTGCGAAGTTCGAATGTCCCCCGTTCAGCGTTCCAGCCGGCATTTGGCCAATGCGGCAACGCGCAGACACATTTAGAGGAATGTGGCGTCGGGAAGGAGCGGGAACAAGAACCCAATGATTTATTTCTCTTCTTCGGTTACTTCAGACCGGCGAAGTTCAACAGAGACGAACTCAAGTGGGAATACGTTGGAAGCAGCAAGTTTCACGTTATTCATTCATGGCTACAACTCGGGGACGTCGAAAGAATAAATGCTCCAGACCCGAAGTGGAACCAACACCCTCACGGAATCCCGTCATTCTTGGTTAAGGCCGATCAGCAGCGTCGTAGCATGGCGAAACAGAACAACACGATCTATACACCTCGAAAGCACCTAACATTTTGGCCGGATATTCCCGGGTATGGAACCTTCACTTCATTTGATTGCGAGGACTTTGGGCATCCACTGCGATTGACTGACCGAAGTCCTAAGTCACCACGAAGCAAATGGATGCTTCCCATGTTCTTCTACCAAAAACTATCCCACATCGGGAGAAAGAATCCGACATGGGAGAAACGCGAAGAAGAACGGCACTGCAATGTGATGCACCAAGGCTACGGCCAGGAATTCGTTTTTCAAGCGCCAACGTCGCAGGAGGATCGCAAAGAAGTGCTGAGTTGGCTGAGCAGCCTTCCGTTTATCACGTGAACTCATTCGCGTTCCTTGAGAATGACCGTTATGACTCAGCACACTAGTTCATGCGATGCTAGAGATTCATGATCCGTCCTGACTACAAAGCATTCGCCCGCCTATCGCGCGGCGCCACGCTGGTTCCGGTCGCGAAGTCGATTTCCGCCGACCTACTGACTCCTGTTTCCGCCTTTCTTGCCGTGGCCGACGGAGAGCCCGACGCCTTCCTCCTCGAGTCCGTCGAAGGCGGAGAAAAAATTGGCCGCTACACATTTCTAGGAGTGCGCCCGTTTTTGCGGCTGGAATCGCGCGGCTCCGAAATCAGAATCGAACGTGGACGCTCGAAGAAAGTCGAGCGGCGCACGGGAAATGTTTTCGACGTCATCAAGGAACTTCTGCAGCAGCATCGCCCGGCGACGATGGAAGGTTTGCCGCCGTTCACCGCCGGCGCGGTCGGCTATTGCGCGTATGACATCGTGCGGCGCCTCGAGAACATCGGAGAGCACGCTGCCGATGACCTCGACGTTCCCGACTGCGTGTTGATGTTTTTCGACCGCGTTCTGGCCTTCGATCACCTGCGCCACCAGATCCACATTGTGGCGTCGGCGGACGTAACCCGCGAACCGCCCAAGGCTGCCTACGAGCGCGCCGTGAAGGACATCGCACGCATCGAGAAAAAACTCGTTGCGGGATGGAAACCGGCATATTGGCGCAAGGCGGCCGCAATGGCAAGGATGGCGCCCCCAATGTTGAAGACGCGGGCGCGCACTCCGAAGCCGAAGTTCCTGGAAAGCGTAAGACGCGCCAAGGAGTACATCGCCGCCGGCGACATTTTCCAGGTGGTACTTTCGCAGCGCTGGGATTTCGAGCCCGGAGTCGCGCCGCTCGATCTCTATCGCGCTCTGCGAGCGGTGAACCCGTCGCCCTATATGTTTCTCCTGCGCTTCGGCGCCGGCCGCAACGGAGGCAAGACAAGCTCCGCAGGCATGCACGTGCTGGGCTCGTCTCCCGAAATGCTGGTGCGTGCCACCGGACGCAAGCTCGAATACCGTCCCATTGCCGGAACCCATCCCCGGGGCCGCGACGAAGCCGAAGACGCCGCGCTCGAAAAGAAAATGCTGGCCGACGAGAAAGAACGCGCCGAGCACGTAATGCTGGTCGACCTGGGCCGCAACGACCTCGGCCGCGTCAGCGAGTACGGCTCGGTAAAAGTTCGCGACCTGATGTACGTCGAGCGCTACTCGCACGTGATGCATCTGGTCTCGGCGCTCGAAGGCCGCCTGCGTCCCGAACTGAATGCCATGGACGCCTTCGCCGCCTGCTTCCCCGCCGGAACCCTAAGCGGCGCACCCAAAGTCCGCGCCATGCAGATCATCGAAGAACTCGAGCCCACGCGCCGAGGCGTGTATGGCGGGGCGGTTCTCTATGCCGATTTCGTGGGCAATCTCGATTCGTGCATCGCGATCCGGACCGTGGTCATGAAAGGCAAGCAAGCCTACCTGCAAGCCGGCGCGGGAATCGTAGCCGATTCCGATCCGCAGCGTGAATTCGAAGAGACAGAGAACAAGGCCCGAGCCGTGCTCCGCGCCGTGGAGATGGCGAGGGGCGGCGAATAGCAGACAGAACTGGTTTCAAAAATCGGTGGGGGCTCGTGTAGAGACGGGGCTTGCCCCGTCTAGCGCTGCCTGAAATTCTGAGTTTTCAGGTCTCGGGAAGGGCACGGCCGGGAGATTTGCGTGTCAGTTGTATCATGATAGCTCGATGGTATTTCCGATCAAAGTGTGCACCGTCTGCTCGGAACCGTTCGAGCTGAAGCCGGATAAGCCCGGCTTTGCCAACCGCTGCCCGGCGTGCAGCGAACCCGAAAACGCGGCCCCCATCACGAAGCCAGGCATGGACGCCGACGAACGCAAAGCTCTGATGGAAGCGAACGAAGCTCGCAGACGGGCGATGCGCGACCTCCTCTACCGCA